>OHJA01000552.1_pt1 | contig 20967 bp, 10 predicted proteins | sample 1568441 | NCBI WGS metagenome assembly OHJA01 (sample SAMEA3879500, study PRJEB24766) | human gut metagenome | biome: human-associated habitat; feature: feces | place: USA | collected 1985/1987 | reverse complement strand
TCTGTGCGTACAGCAAAAACAACAGCGAAAGCAGATGGAGCTTCTTTAATGAAGGAAACATTGCTTTCTGCTGAACAACAGCGTAAATATGACTACTTCTTCTTGGAAGCCATGCGGATGAAAGGAAAGAATGAGTATGATGCGGCATTTGGATTGCTACAGCATTGTCTGGATATCAACCCCACTGCTTCTTCTGCGCTTTATGAAATATCGCAATATTATATGTTCCTTCGCCAGGTGCCGCAAGGTCAGGTTGCTTTGGAGCAGGCAGTGGCTTTTGCGCCTGATAACTATTGGTATAGTCAGGGATTGGTCAGTTTGTACCAGCAACAAAATGAATTGGATAAGGCTGCGGCTTTGCTTGAGAAGATGGTGACCCGTTTCCCGTCGAAACAGGACCCTTTGTTCAGCCTTCTTGATATTTACAGTCGCCAGGAGAAGTATAATGATGTCATTTCTACATTGAATCGTTTAGAGAAACGTTTGGGTAAGAATGAGCAGCTGTCTATGGAGAAATTCCGGATTTATCTTCAGATGAAAGATGATAAGAAGGCATTTCAGGAAATAGAAAGTCTGGTACAGGAATATCCGATGGATATGCGTTATCAGGTGATATTGGGAGATGTGTATCTTCAGAATGGAAAAAAACAGGAAGCATACGATGCATATCAGAAGGTCCTGGCGGTAGAGCCTGACAATCCGATGGCTCTTTTTTCAATGGCTTCTTATTATGAACAGACCGGACAGAAAGAGTTGTATCAACAGCAGTTGGATACTTTATTGCTGAATAAGAAGGTGACTTCGGATACCAAAATCAGTGTTATGAGACAGGTGATTGTGGAAAACGAACAGTCGTCTGCCAAAGATAGCACTCAAGTGATTGCCTTGTTCGACCGGATGATGAAGCAGGATATGGATGATCCGCAGATACCGATGCTTTATTCTCAATACCTGTTGTCGAAGAATATGGAACAAGAGGCTGTGCCGGTATTGGAGCAGGTGGTTGATCTGGATCCTACCAATAAGGCGGCCCGTTTGATGCTGGTTAGTGCGGCGGTGAAGAAGGAAGACTACAAGCAAATTATCAAAGTCTGTGAACCGGGTATTGAAGCCACTCCCGATGCGTTGGAACTTTATTATTATCTGGCTATTGCTTATCATCAGGCAGAACAGACGGATAGTGTATTGAGTGTTTGCAGCAGAGCATTGGAACATGTAACTGCCGATACCAGAAAAGAAGTCATTTCGGATTTCTATTCAATTATGGGAGACATTTATCATACCAAGAAACAGATGGCGGAGGCTTACGCTGCTTACGATTCGTCTTTGGTGTACAATCCTTCCAATATTGGCGCATTGAACAATTATGCTTATTATCTGTCTGTGGAACGTCGTGACTTGGACAAGGCGGAGGAGATGAGTTATAAAACGGTGAAAGCCGAACCTAATAATTCGACCTATCTCGATACTTATGCATGGATTCTTTTTGAAAAGGGAAACTATGCCGAAGCCCGTATCTATATTGACAATGCAATGAAGAACGACGGCGAGAAGAGCGATGTGATTGTGGAGCATTGCGGAGATATTTATTTTATGACCGGTGATGTGGAAGGTGCGTTGAAATATTGGAAGAAGGCACTGGAAATGGGTAGCGAGTCGAAAACGTTGAAACAGAAAATAGAGAAGAAGAAATATATTGCGGAATGAAAAGAATCATTTATCTACTGTTGTTGGTGGTAGTGGTGTTGGCCGGCTGTAAGAGTTCGAAGCACTTGGCAACCTCGGAAACAAAGACTTCAACAAAGGCTCCGACATCCAGTTACCTGGCTTCCAGGCTTCAGTTGACCATTCCCGGCAAGAAGGGAAGTATGTCTGTAGGGGGAACCATGAAGATGAAAACTCATGAGCGGGTACAAATCTCCTTATTGATGCCTATTCTGCGTACGGAAGTGGCACGTATAGAAGTTACTCCCGATGAAGTTTTATTGGTAGACAGGATGAATAAACGCTTTGTTCGTGCCACTAAAGCTGAATTGAAAAATGTATTGTCGAAGAATGTGGAGTTTTCCCGTTTGGAAAAGATATTGATGGATGCCTCTCTTCCTGGTGGAAAGACAGAGCTGACAGGAAAAGATATAGGAATTCCTTCATTAGAAAAGGCTAAAGTCCAACTTTATGAGTTTTCCACACAAGAGTTTTCAATGACTCCGACGGAACTGACGTCCAAATACAACCAGATTCCCTTGGAAGAATTAGTAAAAATGCTGGTAGCTTTATTATGATGAAACGTTTCTTTGTTATTCTAATCAGTTGCCTTTGGTTGGCAGTTCCTCTTTTCGCTCAATCGAACAAGTTGATTCGTGAGCTGGAAAGTAAACGCGGTGCGCTGCAAAAACAGATTGCCGAATCGGAATCTATATTGAAGGATACAAAGAAAGATGTGGGAAGCCAGTTGAATAGTCTGGCTGTGTTGACCGGACAGATTGAAGAGCGGAAACGCTATATCATGGCTATCAACAATGATGTGGAGGCTATCCAGCGTGAGTTGGCTTCATTGGAGCGCCAGTTGCACGGGTTGGAGAAGGATTTGAAAGATAAAAAGAAGAAATATGAAGCTTCTGTCCAGTACTTGTATAAGAATAAGTCGATAGAGGAGAAGCTCATGTTTATTTTTTCGGCAAAGAATTTGGGGCAGACTTATCGGCGTATGCGATATGTCCGTGAATATGCCACTTATCAACGTCTGCAAGGGGAAGAAATCCTAAAGAAACAGGAGCAGATACGCAAGAAGAAAGCGGAACGTCAGCAAGTGAAAGCCGCCAAAGAGAACCTGCTGCAAGAACGTGAGAGCGAAAAGGTGAAGTTGGAAGAGCAGGAAAAAGAGAAGCGTACGTTGGTGACTAATCTGCAAAAGAAGCAGAAAGGATTGCAGAATGAGATAAATAAAAAACGCAGGGAAGCCAATCAGCTGAATGCCCGCATCGATAAATTAATTGCGGAAGAAATAGAGCGTGCCCGTAAGCGTGCGCAGGAAGAGGCTCGTCGTGAAGCGGCTGCCCGTAAGAAAGAAGAAAGCAAGGAGGGAAAATCTGTTGCAACGGAAACGACCGCTAAATCGAAACCTCTTGAGGCTTATACCATGAGTAAGGCGGATCGGGAATTGTCGGGTAACTTTGCCGCGAATCGCGGGAAATTGCCAATGCCTATATCCGGCGCTTATATTATCACCAGCCGTTACGGACAATATGCCGTAGAGGGTTTGCGCAACGTGAAACTGGATAACAAGGGTATTGATATTCAGGGAAAACCGGGTGCACAGGCGCGTGCCATTTTTGATGGGAAGGTGGCGGCTGTATTCCAATTGAACGGATTATTTAATGTCCTCATTCGTCATGGCAATTATATTTCTGTTTATTGCAATCTTTCTTCTGCATCCGTCAAAGCCGGTGATACGGTGAAGACGAAGCAATCCATCGGTCAGGTCTTTTCTGACGGTACGGATAATGGACGGACGGTATTGCACTTCCAGTTGCGTAGGGAGAAAGAAAAGTTGAATCCTGAACCTTGGCTGAACCGATAATTGAATAAAAAACACGTAGAATGAAGTTAACTAAAATACTAATATGCTTGCTGATCTTCTGGACCGGAACACTATCCGCGTCTCCTTATTTTTCGTTCAAGAAATATCAGGTAGAAGATGGATTGTCTCATAATACCGTGTGGTGCGCCCTTCAAGATAGTTATGGCTTTATCTGGTTGGGTACCAGTGATGGATTGAACCGTTATGACGGGCGGGGCAATAAAGTGTATCGGAATGTTCTCAACGAAAAGTTCTCATTAGAAAACAATTTTGTAGAAGCCTTGATAGAGGTGGACAAGAATCTCTGGGTTGGAACAAACTCCGGACTTTATATTTATGACCGGGATACCGATCGTTTCTCTTACTTTGATAAAACGACACAGTATAATGTGTATATCAGCAGTGAGATTAAAAAGATTATCAAGACGGAAAATGGTCTTATCTGGATTGCGACTTTGGGACAGGGATTTTTTATTTATGATCCGAAAACAGAGGTGTTGACTCAAAATAGTGTTCAGACATCTTTTGTATGGGACCTCTGTCAGAGTGCTGATCGGAAGAGGGTCTATATATCTTCCTTACAGGAAGGACTTTTGTGCTTTGACGAAAACGGCAAGTTTCTCCGGACGTATGAAATCTCATTAGATATAAATGCTTCCGATAGTTATAAAGTGAACTGTATTCAGAATATCGATGGAGAAATCTGGATTGGTGCGGGAAGTAATCTGTTGAGCCGTTTGGATGAACGAACCGAAGCTATAGACAATTACAGTGGTTCGGCGTTTAATTTCGGAGCTGTTCATTGTTTGTTGAAGTATACGGATAAAGAGCTGTTGGTAGGAACGGATAACGGGCTTTATCTGTTCGATCAAAATACAAACACATTTCAGCGGGCGGATAATCCCGCCGATCCGAGAAGTTTGAGCGACCAGACTATCAATGGAATGATGTGGGATGCCGAAGGGGCTCTTTGGGTGTTGACCAATTTGGGTGGGATTAACTATATGTCCAAGCAGACTAAACGTTTTGATTATTATTCGCCTGCCTATCTGTCCGGAGTGCCGGGAGCGGGGGAGGTCGTTGCTCCTTTCTGTGAGAATAAGGATGGGAATATCTGGATTGGAACTCAAAGCGGTTTGTATTTTTTCAATGCTGCTACTCGGGAGCTTTCTCCTTATGCAATAGGAGGAACTAAAAATCAAAAGTATGACATTCGTTCTCTAATGCTGGATGGTGACTATTTATGGATTGGAACTTATGCCGGCGGAATACGGGTTATCAATTTACGCACAGGGGCAGTGAAAGCCTATACTCATTCTCGTGGAATCCCCAATACGATTTGTAGCAACGATGTGTTGTGTATTTATAAAGGACGAAAAGGAGAAATTTATGTAGGAACGAGTTGGGGATTGTGTCGTTATGACGCTGCTCGAGATAACTTTATGACCATCACAAGTGTCGGTTCAATGGTTTCTGTTGTCGATATCTATGAGGATATGTACAATCATCTCTGGATTGCGACTTCCAATAGTGGTGTGTTTTCTTACAATACAATGAATGCTCATTGGAAACATTATCAGCATGAACGGGAAGATTCGACTACGATCACCAGTAATTCGGTCATTACTTTATTTGAAGATACGAAAGGAACCATGTGGTTTGGAACGAATGGGGGAGGACTGTGTTCTTTTGATGCTAAAGAGAAAAGATTCATTGAGTTTGACCCGCATAATACTTTATTACCTAACAAGGTTATTTATGCGATTGAGCAAGATCAGGGAGGTGATTTCTGGGTATCCAGCAATGCCGGAATTTTTAAGATTAATCCTGTTACCAAAGATCATTTCCGCCAGTTCACGATTAATGACGGCTTGCAAGGGAATCAATTTATAGCCCGGTCTTCATTGAAATCATCCGAAGGAAAATTGTATTTTGGTGGGATCAATGGCTTTAATGTATTCCAGCCGGAACAGTTTGTAGATAACAAATATATTCCTCCGGTTTATGTGACCGATATTCGGTTACCTTATCAAACCGATGAGCAGGAGGTGAAGAAACTGCTTCAGTTGGATAAACCGCTTTATATGGCTGATAAGGTGACTTTATCTTATGAAAACAATAGCTTCTCTATTCGTTTTGTCGCTCTTAGTTTTGAAGATCCGGGGAAGAACCGGTATTCTTACATACTTCGGGGAGTGGACAAGGAGTGGATTCTGAATACCGATAACAATATGGCTTCTTACACCAATTTGCCTCCCGGTGAGTATTTGTTCGAAGTCAGAGGCTCTAATAATGATCGTCAGTGGAACGAGAATACTACCACTTTAAAGGTGGTGATTACTCCTCCCTGGTGGCGTAGTACCTTTGCTTACTTCGTTTATGTGCTCATGCTGTTGGGATGGATCGGCTGGATGGCTTGGCGATGGAACCTCCGTGTTAAACGCAAATATAAACGGCGGATGGAAAAATACCAGACTGCCAAGGAACAGGAAGTTTATAAGTCGAAGATTAGCTTTTTCATCAATCTGGTACATGAGATACGTACTCCGCTTAGTTTGATACGGCTTCCTTTGGAGAAATTATTAGAGAAAGAGCATGAAGGAAAAGATCTCAAGTATTTGTCTGTGATAGATAAAAATGTAAATTATCTGTTGGGGATTACTAATGAATTGCTTGATTTTCAGAAAATGGAGAGTGGTACGCTGCATCTGAATTTGAAAAAGAGTGATATTAAAGAACTTGTCAGTGACGTTTATAATCAGTTTACAAGTCCTGCTGAATTAAAAGGTATTGATTTGCAACTGACTGTGCCTGAACAAGAACTGGTGTCTACGGTGGATAGGGACAAATTAAGTAAGATTCTTGTCAATTTGATGGGAAATGCCATCAAATATGCACATGCGCGTATTGACTTGAAGCTGCTTGTCACTGATGGGGGATATGAGATACAAGTGAACGATGATGGTCCCGGAATACCAAATGAACAGAAACAAAAGATATTTGAGGCTTTCTATCAACTGCCTGACGATAAGGTGGCCACAGCAGTAGGCACTGGCATCGGGTTGGCTTTTGCGAAGTCTTTGGCAGAAGCTCATCAGGGAGATTTGCGTCTGGAAGATAATGTTGGAGGTGGTTCTTCGTTTATACTGTCTCTTCCGGTCAAAGAGTGGGAGACGGAAAAAACGAGTGATATTGTAGAAATATCCCCGGAGCATGCGGATGCTTCTGAAACGGTCTCTTCGGAGTATTCAGGAAAGAAGTTCACGGTTCTGTTGGTTGAGGATAATGTTGATTTGCTGAATCTGACTCGTGAGTCATTGGCGGAATGGTTCCGTGTGTTGAGGGCTTCCAACGGTCGTGAAGCACTTGAAGTGCTTGCGAAGGAAAATGTGGATGTGATAGTGAGTGACGTTATGATGCCGGAGATGGATGGTCTGGAACTTTGCAGTAAGGTGAAATCCGAAATCTCTTATTCACATATTCCGGTCATATTGTTGACAGCGAAAACCACTTTGGAGTCTAAAGTCGAAGGACTTGAATGTGGGGCGGATGTATATGTTGAGAAACCATTCTCTGTTAAACAGCTCCATATGCAGATCGAGAATCTGTTGAAGTTGAGGCAGTCTTTCCATAAATTGATGGTGAGCTTGGCAGGAGATACGGTTGCTGTTTCGACAACGGATTTTGCGATGTCTCAAAAAGACTGTGAATTTATAGCGAAGATACAGGGAGTAATAGCCGAACAGTTGGCGGATGAGAACTTCTCGATAGATACTTTGGCGGAACAGATGAATATGAGCCGTTCTAATTTCTATCGGAAGATAAAGGCTTTGTCCGGAATGTCTCCTAATGATTATTTGAAGACACTTCGTATGAATAGAGCTGCTGAACTGATTGTGAGCGGTACCCGGATTTCTGAAGTGGCAGCGCAGGTAGGATTTACTTCTTCCTCTTATTTTGCGAAATGTTTTAAAGCGCAATATGGTGTACTGCCTAAGGAATATACAGGTCAGCCTCCGATTTCAGGTGAGGCTTGATAAAGAAGGGATAAAAGCATATAAAAAAACTCCTGTCGTGCAATATCATTGGATATTTTCCGACAGGAGTCAAATATAAAATAATTAATCGAGTACTCTTTCTAATTAATTGAGTAGGCTTTATTTCTTTTTTTGTCCCGGGTAAGGTTCTACCATGCAACGTTTAGCCCATGCTTCGTAAGCCTTTGTCATTTCAGCTACTTTTTCAGGGTATTGTGCTGCCAGATTATGCATTTCGCTCCGGTCCTCATTCAGGTTGTATAATTCCCATTTAGCGTTTTCTCCCGGACGAACCAGTTTCCAACCGTCATTAGAGAGGAATGCACGTTCATTGTAATGTTCGAATCCAAGGTAGTCATGTCCTTCACGATGTCCGGTCTTGAAGATAGGAACCAGACTCTTACCCTCCAATGGGATGATGTCATTTCCTTTATATTTGGTAGGATAAGTGGCGCCTGCCATATCGATACAAGTAGCCATGATGTCCATCACATGTCCGATTTCGGGAGTCGTTTTGCCGACATTCTTCTTGATACCTTTTGGCCAGTGGGCAATCATCGGAGTACAGATACCTCCTTCATAAGATTTGGCTTTCCAAAAACGGTACGGTGTGTTGGCTACGTTTGCCCAGCGTGCTCCCAGTGAAGCATAAGTTGTTTCCGGTCCAGGCAGCACTTCTTTGTTATGAGGATAAACCATTTTCTCCCCTTTACGTGTCATATCAGGACGGTCATTTTCTCCTGGAGAGTAGTTCTGACAATCTTCATTGCTGCATCCATTGTCGGAAAGGAATAAAATCAGTGTATTTTCAAGTTGTCCTGTCTTTTCCAGAGCATCGATTACTTGTCCTATTCCCTGGTCCATACGGTCGATCATGGCAGCATGAACAGCCATGGCACGAGCATCCCATTCAGCATGTGGGTTATCTTCCCATTTATCTTTGAACTGTCTATCAGACAGGAAATTATCCATGTTAGGGAATATACCCAGTTGTTTCTGACGTTCGTAACGTGCATTACGAATGGCTTCCCAACCTACTTTATAGGTATCCTTATATTTTTCAATATCTTCCGGCAGTGCATGCAATGGCCAGTGTGGTGCTGTGTAAGCCAGGTACATAAAGAATGGTTTATCGTCTTTGGCATACTCTTTCACTTCTTTCACTGCACGGTCTGAAAGCGCCTGTGTGATGTAATATCCGTCGGGTACTTCTTTCACGGGTACTTCACCTTCTACCAGACTGAATGGGTCAAAATAGTCTACTACTCCGTAGATAGTACCATAGTGGGTATCAAATCCGCGATTTACCGGATAATGACAAAGATCAGAATAGGTTTCGTGGTATACGTGATGTGCGAGCCATTCGCGTTGATCTTTGCGTAGTGGAGTTTCTGCGATGTGCCATTTACCTACCATGCTGGTAGCATATCCTGATTCTTTCAATACCTCTGCGATAGTAACGGCATTGCGTGAGAGTGTTCCCCGGTAACCCGGCAGGTGGTCATCGAAGGTCATACGTCCGATTCCTGCCTGATGTTGATAAAGTCCTGTCAACAGGGAAGCACGCGTCGGACAACTCCGGCTGGTGTTATAGAAATGATTGAAACGTACTCCTTGTTTTGCCAGTTTGTCCAGATTAGGTGTGTGAATTTCACTACCGTAGCATCCCAGGTCGGAATAGCCTAGGTCATCTGCAAGAATTACCAGGATATTGGGTCTTTGATCGGACTTTTTTCCTTTGGCCTCTGCTGCAGAATGTCCTGCAACCATCAAGGCGGTTGGTAATAGTAAAAAATTAGAATTCATAAGTTTAATGTTGGTTTATAATTTGTTTTTCACTGTATTACTCTTTTCCTTTGTCTTTGTTTTCCTCATACCATTTACATACTTTCTTGCTCAACTTGGCAACCAAATCAGGATGCTCATTTGCGATATTATTCTTTTCGAACTTATCCTTTTCCATATCATATAATTGCGCATCGCTTCCGTCACCGTTCACTAATAATTTCCATTTTCCACTGCGTATAGCTAAATGGGGGCTTCTGTCATAAGGGTTCCCTGGAAAGCCAAAATGTTTGTTTCGTCCGAAGTCCCACATTAAATCGGTCTTGCGTTTGGCTTCCGATTTACCGAGAAGAACTTTTGAATAGTTCTGTCCATCGCCTTTGTAACCTTTTTCTGTTTTGATTCCGGCTATAGAACACAAAGTCGGATATAAATCTACTGCGCATAATACAGACTCGTTATTTACCTGTCCGGCTTTAATTTTCTTTGGATATCTAACGATGAACGGCATGCGGATTCCCCCTTCATAAAGACTATTTTTAGTTCCTCTCAAATAAGCGGAACGTACAGATTTAAAGCTGGGTGCAGGACCATTGTCGCTAGTGAAAATAATGATTGTATTTTCTCCCACTCCCAACTCATCCAGGGTTTTGATGAAACGTCCGAGTTGTCCATCTCCGCTAGTACAGGAGCAAATGCTTCTTGTGTTTCCCAGCTTTTTCTTTCCTTTTGTTTGAATTCCGGTACCCAAGGGGTATGCATATCGTCCGGCCATAGGTTTAGGAAGAAGGGTTCGTCTTTGTGCTTTTTTACAAACTCAATACTTTTATCTACAAAGTATTCGGTACGTCTCCAGCGTTTCACGCTGTCTTTATCCGACCAGATCCATTTGGTAGCAGTGATTGCTGGTTCCGGATCCGGACTTTCGTAGGTTGATATATATTCGTCAAAACCGTAATTTTTAATAGAAGGAGCATTATGCACGTCACGTCCGCCTCCCATGTGCCATTTTCCGATGTGTCCTGTTGAGTAACCTGCATTTTGGAAAGCACGCGCCATTGAAGGCAACTTATCATCCAGGAAATTACGTTGTTCGCATCTCTTATTAGCAGCTTTGTCGTTCAGGAAAGTGTTGATTCCCACTTCAAGAGGAAAGAGACCTGTGGTTAATCCACAGCGGGATGGAGAGCTAACCGGCGCAGAAGAGTAATATTGGTTGAATAATAGTCCGTCCTGTGCTAACTTGTCAATATTAGGAGTAGGAACGAATTTACCTCCATAACAACCTATGTCACCGATACCCATATCATCGATATAGATAATTACTACATTAGGTTTGGTTTCTGCTTGTGTGTTAGCAATGGGGAGTAGGGCTCCCAGCCAGGGTAAATGTTTTTTCAAATTCATAATTATTGTGATTTAATTAACTTCAGTTTTTCATGATGACTTTTCGCAAAAGTAGGGAAGATATCAGAGAAGGAAGGAAAAATACTAATCAATAAAGGAAAAAAAATGGTAGAATGATAGATTTCTTCTTTCTTCTATTGGGAAAACAGGAATAGAGAAGCTCGTAGAAACCGAGAACTTCTCTATTCTTCTAATTATTCTATGATACGATCATTGGAGAAAGTATCTTGAATGGGAGCTTTACTTCGCCACGGTTTTAGTCAGTAATTGTACCCATGAGTATTTAGTGTTTTCTACCCAATTATCCGGTGAGACTTCGATAGTACCGGTTTTTGCTGTTATTTTTTGTATGCAAATCAATCCTTTCTTTCCATTGGCTGTTTTAAACAGGTAAACTTTATTTGCCTGAATAGCTAAGACTTCGGAGGTTGGATCTGCCAGATTTTCTATCGGAGTTGCATCTACTTGGGAGATTGCATTAAATTCTGCTTGTGATAAAGAGGTTTCAGCAAATAATGTGTGTTGTAAACCATTAATTGTCATCAAGCCATAATCACTTCTTTTAGCAGGTGAAACAAGAACTGGTACAGCTTCGCTTCCTGAAGGCAAGATAATATCTCCGAGTGAGAAATCGACTTCGTTTGTATATTTCATGGCATCAGCAGCCATATAGGTGCGTCCAAGAAGCCATGTTGCATAATAACAACCATAATAAGCTGAAGCTGTCTCTACTATTTCTCCATCTTTTCCGTAATCCGGATCGGAGAATAAAACAGAAGGAGTAATCTCTACCAATAAGTTACGTTGGTACGTATGGCCGTCGGTACCTAGAACGACTACTGTAATACAGGCATTCTCTTTTAAAGAAGTAAATTTGTAAGTTGTTTCGTAATTAGTCGTTCCGTCTGCAAATGACTGGGCAGTTTCTTCTATCAGACTTCCCTGCATTCCGGTTTTGGAGTCTGCCTGATAAATTTCAAAACTCATGATTTCTCCTTGTACTTTGATGGTTGCCGTGTATTCAGCAATCCCTTTCGTTAATGATACTCTATTATTCTGATCGACACCCGCAAATTCGATTTTGACAGGTGCTTCATAATCAACTTCATATTTATCTGCACAACCGAATAATCCAAATAAACTGATTGACAGAATTAATGCAATTATACTATTTGTTTTCATGACTTTATTTTTTTAAGTAAACATTCTATTTAGATTAGTATCCTGGATTCTGGTAGATATTCGGGCAGTTATTAACTTCATCCTGTGGTATTGGAGCCAAGTTCATGCGCTCGTTATAGTTTCGTGTATCTAAAGTTACCCGTTGATATTCACCGTTAATTTTCTTTATTCCGACAGCCGGTAATCTCATTACATCTTTTGCTATCAGCCATCTTCTTATATCAAAGAATCGATGATCTTCAAAACAAAGTTCTACACGGCGTTCTTTGCGTATGCGTTCCCGAAGGGTTGCCTGATTATAATCTGCGGCCAGTAAGTCTGTCGTGATACCGGCACGACGACGTATCCTGTTAAGCTGGGCTATTGCTTTTTCTCTGGCTGTATTCGTATCTTCAGCCTCATTCTCGGCTTCTGCATAATCGAGCAGGATTTCTGCATATCTCATCATTGGAAAGTCCATGTAAGTGGTACCACCTTTTCGATGATCGATACGGTCATCCAGGAACTTTGTCAGGAAGTATCCGCTTCCCCATCTATATGATTTTGACAGGTCTATTGCAGCTGGCTTACCGTTGACTAAAGGCCAGGTAGCACCATCACATAGAATACTCTGCGCCAAACGAGGATCCCTGTTAGCATAAGGAGAATTTACATTGTAACCGGAGTTTGGGTTGATGATGGCTTTCGTATTTGATTCGTAACCGAGAATGGGCTGTGAGCCGTCGAGCATATCATAACAGTCTACCAGCCATTGGTTCGGACAAGTCAGTAGTTCTTTATTTACATTCCAGGGGTCAAAGGCAGGCATCATTCCGTAAAGGTCATTTGCCGGTGCACGGAGAAATCCCATGATTACCTCACCATTGGCACGGGTATTGAATAATCGTGTGTAGCTCTTTTCGGGAGTGGTCGGATCTTCATATAAACGATAGAAATCTCCATTGTCAGCATATTCAATCATATCGTAGGCAGCATCAGCCGCTTCTCTCCAAGTTACTCCGGACGCATTGTGTAAGGGACTTGCTGCATAAAGTAATGTGCGTGCCAGATAGCCTAGGGCTGCTCCCCGGGTAGCTCTTCCGTAATCTGCTGCATCGTATTTGTCGGGCAATACTCCCGGCTCTGCAAGTTCTTTGAATTCATTAGCAATCCAACGGACTGTGGTTTCTAACGATTCACGTTTGATTTCGTCATAAAGTAACGGATCGAGTTCTTTGTCTCCGATTACTAATGCTCCGTAGAAACGAAACAGTTCGTGGTGATACAATGCACGCAGAAAGCGTACTTGGTTTTTCAAGGAAATCTTCTCTGCATCCTCCAATGGTGAACGGTCTACGTTGTTCAGGAATGTGTTCGCAGAACGGATGGCCTTATAGTAAAATGTCCATGGATGGTCACCGCCAATCAAACCTTTGGAAGCATCAATTCCCCCTTTGATAAATTTCTCGAGTTCGGGAATAACTGCCCCTCCGGCACGGGTTGTATTTCCGGCTCCATCGTCTGTTGCGTTGTCAAGCATACAAGGTGAACCACCAATGTTTGCCAAAAAACCAAAACTGCCAAGGCGGTCTCTCCCCATGCGCATACGTGCATACAAGTCGTATGCAACTTTGCGGGTCAATGTAATGTCCGAATAAACTTTCTCTGTATCCGTAAGATCCAGTTCGGTTTCTTTCATCAGGCTATCTGCACTACAACTGGCAAGCAGGACAGCCGTTACAAAGGATATAAATAGTTTTCTCATAAATTATTCATTTCAAACATTAGAAATTCAGGTTGATACCAAAATTTATTACTTTTTGTTGTGGATAGAATTGTCCATTACTATTGTTCGATGATTCAGGGTCTACCTTCTTTACGTTATCCCATGTAAAGAGATTGTAGGCATTCGCATATACTCTAAGTGAACGTACTCCGAATTTTTTCAATAGTTTGCGAGGTATAGTGTAACCTAACTGAATGTTTTTCAGACGTAAGTATTTGGAGTCTTTCAACCAATAGTCAGATTTATAATAATTAGGATGCGCGGCAGTGGCTGCCTTAGTGAAACGTGGGTACGTTGCTGTTGCTGCTGTTTCCGGTGTCCATCTTCCGATATGCTCTTCGTAATAATTACCCCAGAAATTATCCCATGCAATATCCTGTTGCAGATAGATGGATGAACGGGCAGCTCCCTGAAGCAATATACTAAAATCAATACCTTTCCAGTTCAAACCGGCAGCAAGAGAGAAAGTCATTTCGGGTACCGGATTATAGCCGATAGGAGCTTGGTCGTTAGAATCGATCACTCCATCATGATTCAAGTCTTTATATTTAATATCTCCAGGTCGGCTTACTTGTCCGAATTGAACGGGAGAACTTGCTATATCTTCATAAGAGCTAAAGAAACCGTCGGAAATATAGCCGATAAACTGTCCGATAGGATTTCCCGTTTGTGACATATAGGCATAGGGCTTTACAGATTCACTTTTCTCTACAATTTCATTGTGTGCATATCCATAAATCCCTTTTATGGAATATCCAAAATCTCCTTTTTGATCTTGATAGCCTATTTCCAGATCATATCCCTGATTTGTTACGACACCATAGTTTATGGGAGCCAATCCGTTTGAACCGGCTGCTTGAGAATATCTTTCCGGTTCACATAGGATATTACTACGACGTTCTTTAAAAAAGTCGATACTGGCAGATATTTTGTCTTTCAACCATTTGGTCTCAAGTCCTAAGTTGTATTTCCGTGCAACTTCCCATGTGATATTTTCATTGGCGCTTTTTCCTTGAATCAGACCTTTAATCGCAGGATTATGTGTCTCTCCAAAAGTGTAGCCTAGTCCTTCATCGTATCCTGAACGATAATAGTAAGAGAAACCTCCCAGCTTGTCATTACCAACTTCACCATAAGAGAAGCGTAGTTTAGTAAAACTTAAGATAGGGTTTTCTTTAAAGAAAGGTTCGTTAGTCAGTACCCATCCCACTGATGCTGCAGGAAAGAGCTGATAACGGTGTCCTTCCGCGAAACGGTTTGAGCCGTTATAGCCTGCGTTAACTTCGAATAGATAGCGATTCTCATAATCATAGTTAACACGTCCTACTAAAGCCTGATAGATATGAGGTACATAAGAATAGCGTCCACCGGGAGTGGAAGTGTAACTCATATTATAAAGTACCAATCCAGATATATTATGTCCGGAGAAGGATTGCTTATAACGAACTGCCGCTTCAGCATACTTGCGATGTGTAGCTGCCGTTTTATTGGTGGCTTTTGTTGGCAACACCATTTCAAGTCCTTGTTTATAAGTCCCGTTTACAGGATTATATTGATAGATATTGGGACGCTGCTGTATGCTTCGGTTATTGCTCCAGCCTGCATCGTAAGAGAATTTTCCGTCTATACTTAATCCTTTTAACAGTTTCCTTAGGTTATATTTAAAAGCAAAATCTGTCTCAAGTTTGTTATTGAAATTAAGAAAAAATCCTGAATAGCATAATGTCACGAGTGGATTCTGTCTCCATATACCATCGGCGGCGGCATAAGTTCCATTCGCATTTAAGATTGGGAATGCTTGAGGAGAATTGCGGTAGAACATGCCGAACAGACGCAGTGCTTCCTGTCCGTCAGCATCATAGCCATAGGGGCGGTTCTGACTTCCGAAACGATAAGCAAGATTCACGGATACCTTGAAATCTTCAGTTAGGTTGATATCGATATTCGAACGAGTGGTGAGCCTACTGTACTTATATTCCGAATTATAACCTTCTTTGTATAAGCCTTTTGCTACATCGGGTGAGGCTGCTAAAAGAGCTTGTATTGTCTCAAGTTCTTTAATTTTGTCTACGTCTGTCTCAAACATACCGGTTTGAGTGAAGTATCCAACGGAAACGAAGTAACGTACTGTTTTATTTCCGCCGGATAGGTTTACATTGTATTTCTGTTGGAGACCATTTTTCGTAAACATATCTACAAAGTCATTGTCCGGGTGTGTAAACGGGCTTTTCTGGGTACGATAGAGGTAGTTGTCATATTCTGACAGGAAAAGCCCGCGAGTATTACCTGTATCGGAAGGGTCAAAGCCATCATTGATAGCCCCCTCACGCATGAATCTTGAAACGGATTCTGCATTTAGGGTTTGAGATATACGATTGAAGGAAGTGACACCGAATTCAGATGAGAAGGATATTCGAGTCTCTCCTTCACGACCTCGGCGGGTAGTTACCAATATCACACCATTTGCTCCTCGTACACCGTATACGGCAGTTGCAGAAGCGTCTTTTAATACAGAAATGGTTTCAATATCATCAGGGTCGATTTGCGCCATAGGTCGTTCTACCCCGTCAATCAATACTAAAGGGCTAGAGTCGTTCAATGAAGCACGACCACGAACGAACATCGTAGCCTGATCACCGCCGGGACGTCCGCTCTCTTGTCGGGTTACTAGTCCCGGGATGCGGCCACCTAAAGCGTTTGTGACACTTGATACAGGCATGCTTTTCAAATCTTCGGTCCCGACATTAGAAATAGAACCGGTCAGAGATACTTTTTTCTGTGTTCCATATCCCACCACAACAACTTCATCTAATTGTGCAATGTCTTCTTCCAAAGTGATATTGATAAAAGGATGATTCTTTTTTATGGCAATAGATTGTTCTATAAAGCCGATCATTGAGATAAGAAGTGTTTGCTCTGCTTTGTTGGACAATGTAAGAGTAAATTTGCCATCCAAACCAGTCACTATTCCATTATTAGTCCCTTTCTGAAGGACAGTAGCGCCAATCATCTCCATTCCTTGGGCATCTTTAACAATTCCGCTAACTTTGGTTTGGGCACAGACATGCCAGATGGAGGAGGTTAAGCATATGAATAATATTATTATCTTTTTCATGTTTTCTATCTATTAAATAGTTTTGATGCCCGTTACCAACCTGGATTCTGTTGGATGGAAGGGCTTTCCTTGATTACTTTCAGAGGAATAGGATGATAATACATGTAATCTTTAAAATTGCGTGCTTCATCTACTGTAATGCGTGTATAATGAAGCCCAGAAGCATTTTCTTCTACTTTCATTCCGATAATAGGTTCTCTAAGTTGATTGCCATCCATCCAACGTCGCAAATCGAAGTAACGATGTTCTTCAAAACAGAGTTCGATACGGCGTTCTTGCTTCACTTTTTCCATAAAGTTGTTATCTGTCACCCCATTAAGAAATTTATCATTTGTTCCGAATCCTGCTCTGGTACGTATTTTTTGTACGGCTTCTATTGCTGTCAAACCATAGCCTTCTGGATCCGCACTCATGCCGTAAGCGTGATGCATGGCTTCTGCGTAGGAAAGTAGGATATCAGATAAGCGAATCATCGGGAATAAGTGGAAAACGGTACCCACATTGGCCTGTCCGAAGTTCAGTGTTTTGTCCTGGAATTTAGCTAAATAATATCCCGTATTGGTCGAACGGTTCTTCACTTGGTTGAGTCCGTCTATGGTTGTGTTATCACTAATTCGCGTATAAATGGTATTCTTTCCATAAACCGAACCGTCATATCCGATAATTGCTGCCAAACGCGGGTCTCTGTTAGTATACATGCTTGCACCGTCAGAAGAATGGGTATAATCGCTTCCATCTTTCATGGTAAATGCATCGATCAATTGCTGTGAAGGTACTGTACCTCCTCCCTGATCTTTTGAGATTGTAGGGGGATAATGCCTGTTTTCCAGAGCATTGTCCTTAGCAGCCGTATAGAATAGGATATATTCCGGATTAGGATTGGCATTGATAAAGATCTTGTCGTACGTTTTAGCAGCAGTAAGAGCTATCAGATTATATTTTTTATTTCCATTCGGAGATATTGTTCCGTCTGCATTTAGATTGATTACATCTGCACAAGCTTTGGCTGCAAGTTTCCAACGTTCCGTCACATCCGAGCCGTCAGTATAGCCTAGTAGTGGATCGTTATTATCTGTTCTGTTGTAGAGTGGGCTTGCGGCATAGAGTAATGTCTTGGCTTTAATAGCAAGTGCCATTCCTTTAGTCATACGGCCATAAGAACCATTCCCACCTTCCGGATCAACTTTTAATACAGCGGCAGCACTCTCACATAACTGTACGATGTGATTGACGCAGTCTTTGAAAGAGTCTCTTGCCTTTGTCTGCAGTTCAGGATCGTCGACTTCGTAAATACGATCGACAATAGGAAAGCCTCCGTAGTGTCTTAACAGGTTAAACTCGAATAAGGCTTGTAAACATTCAGTTTCCGCACAATAGGTATCTTTAAATGCCTGGATGTCTTCTTCTGTCTTATTTTGTAACACCAAGTCAGCCTCACGCAAATATTTGCGGGCAAAAATGGCCTGTTGAATTCCATTGTATGACTTATTCCAACATTCTTCAATCGGATTTGAAGAAGTGACATACCCACGAGACAACTTATGAATATCCGAATCTATGATTGTACTTATTCCATCATTGGTGGCTGCATCTAAAAAGGCATTTCCTACGTGGTTGAAGCCTTCGGGAATATATGCATACACCTGATTAATCGGTTTCAGATAGTTCTGTTCATTCGTAAAAATATCATCAGGCTGGGCCCAGTCATAGGGCATGTCATCCAGATAATCACAACCGGAAAATGTTAGTGTTGCGCTTATTGTCAAATAAATTATCGATTTTTTCATGCTATCAGAATTTTAAGGAACAACCTATACTCATGTTTCTCGTCAAAGGAGCTGCCAGTGAAGGAGCTTCAGGATCAACCCATTTATATTTTGTCCAGGTAATCAGATTCGTTCCGCTAAGGAAAAGTCTCAATCCCTTAAGATGGATTTTCTGTATCATTTTTGTAGGAAGGTCATAGGCAACTTCCAGCGTTTTTAATCTTAAGAAATCAGCATCTTTCACATTTAATGTACTTATCTGCCTGTTATTAAGATTGGCATTGTCCAGTGTTGTTAAACGTGGGAATGTTGCATTCTGGTGTTCGGGTGTCCAGTAATCAAGTTGATGCTCAAATATGGTTCCGTTATCTGTGAAAGGATTCATCACAATGTCCGAATATTGATGAGAGACTTTTGCGGCTCCCTGAAATAATGCGGTGATCGAAAATCCTTTGTAGCCGACTCCTAAGTTAATACCATACATGATTCTGGGAATGTCTCCGTAACCGATAGGTACCATATCGTTTACATCAATCTGTCCGTCTTTGTTTATATCTTCATAACGTACATCACCTGGTTGGACATCAGAGAATGTTTGTACAGGAGAGGCTGCTATTTCTTCCCAAGAATTGAAAAAGCCTTTTGCAATGTATCCTCGATTTTCTCCTAAAGGCCGTCCCTGATTCTTCAACCATTCGTATGGCTGATCTACTTCACCGTTTGCAATCAGTTCATTCGTAGAATAAGAGAATGTACCACCTATGAAATAGCTCCAGTCTGCAATATTTGAATTCCACATGGCAGATAAGTCTACTCCATGGCTATTGATTTTGCCTATATTCTGCTTAAATTCCTTTACATTGCCGACAAGAGAACTGATTTTGTTATTTACTACATACATATCATGACGGTTGTCTTTAAAAAATTCTGCTGTAACAGATAACCGGTCTGAAAATAGTCGGGTATCTATTCCGATATTCAGAATTCTAGCTTTCTCCCAAGTCAATCCGGGATTTGGAAGTATATCCTGAATGTATCCTCCAAGCTTTGTTCCCATGTTTACCCCTGTAATATAGACTTCGTTTTGCGGCCACATACGTCCTCTGTAATAAAAGGCATCTACGCCGGATGAGTTGCCGACTTGTCCATAAGATGCTTTTAGCTTCAGGTAGGGCACTATTTTTTTTGCATCTTTCCAGAAAGATTCGTTAGAAACAGTCCATCCGGCAGATATTGTAGGGAAGAAACCGAATTTGTGTCCCGGACCAAATTTGTGAGATCCCTGATAAGCTCCGATAACATCGATGCCATATTTTTTATCATAATTATAGCCGAACCAACCATTTACGCTTTGGAATCGGGTTGGCAATACCATTTCATCATTGCTTTCATATTGTTCATAGAAAGCTAAAGCCGAAACTCCATGTTTTCCAAAGGTACGGTTATAATCTAATTGAGCCACGATACCGGTCCGGCGGAAAGAACTGGTATTATCTACCTTGTTTATCATTGAGTCATCTTCACGGGTCCGGCGGAGAACATTCTCATTCGTCGCATCCTTTTCGTAATATGCGAAAGTTATTGTACGTCTGATAGAAGAAATTGTACGTGAATCCATGGATAGAGCAACAGAAGCTTTTAATCCCTCTGTTATGAAGGAAAGATCCTGTGAGAGTTTTGTACGGAAAGAACCATACAATTGTTTGTCCTGGAAGTAGCCGGAGCGATTTAGCATTGCCCATGGATTTTCACGGAATGCATTTCCTGCTACAATTTTCCCATCTTCTGCATTGATAACATTGCCGTATTGATCTGTATATCCTTGGTCATTGTACCATTCTGGGAAGATTCCTTGCGGTAATGTGACTAGATTTTTATAGATATTTTCGGCTCCGCTGCCAGGGCCATTCTGACTTTGATACCAGCCATACAGATTTACATCCAGTTGGGTAGTGCGAGTTACGGCAAAATCGATATTGGAACGGATATTAAACCGTTCAGCAGAGTGATTGGTATTATAATCATGTGAATCATCTGTATTGAAGTAGCCATTGTTACGAGTATACATTGCATTCACGAAATATGTACTTTTTTCTGTTCCTCCTTGAATATTAAGATTATAGCGTTGACTCCATCGGATATCCTTTAAATATTTATCAGCCCAATCTACATTGGGATATAAAATGGAATTAGGATCATTCTTAGCATAATTCATTATATCATAGTTCGAATACAGGGGATCCATATTGTCATTATGACGGGCTATGTTGTGCTGTCTTGCATAATCGGCTGCGTTTAATGACTTTAACTCTTTAAGTGGTTGTTGAGCT
>OHJA01000544.1_pt1 | contig 21336 bp, 9 predicted proteins | sample 1568441 | NCBI WGS metagenome assembly OHJA01 (sample SAMEA3879500, study PRJEB24766) | human gut metagenome | biome: human-associated habitat; feature: feces | place: USA | collected 1985/1987 | reverse complement strand
CGGGTTGCCCGTCCAGCACATGTCGTTGTCGTCGATGATCTTGTCATCGTTCAGGTCGCGGTATTTCACGTCGCCCGGGCGTACCGTATTCTGGTACGAGGAGACCGGAAGCCCCTCCCGGAGCGAACCGTCGGCATTGAAATCGCCGTCCTGGTACATCCCATCGGCCACCAACCCGTAGAACGTCCCTACCGGCTGCCCTGTAATACGCATATAGTCAAAAGGTTTGTATTCCTCTTCCTTGTTGAGTATCTTATTGCGGGCATAGGCGATATTCCCCCGCACGGCATATCCGAAGTCGCCTGTGCGGCGGCGCCATCCCACAGCCAATTCCCCGCCATAGTTGCGCACCTTACCGGTAAAGACGTCGGGCACGCCGACTCCCAGCACGCTGGAAACGGTACCCGCGGCCGACGTCCGGATGTTATGACGCATGTTGCGGAAGAAATCCACCTCGACGCTCAGGCTTCCCAGCAGGCTGAGTTCCAACCCGACATTGGTTTTATAGTCGCGTTCGGGTTCGATCCCCGCAGACGGCAACGCCCCTTGCGCGAGGCTGTTCGACGAAGTGATCCCGGCAAAAATATAACTGTTGCCCGGGCCGTTGAACTGCTTGTCCATGTCATACGACAATCGCGCGTCCATGCCCGCGATGCCGAACGACGCGCGCAGTTTCAGCAGGTCGACGACACGGCTGTCACGCAGGAACGCCTCGTTCGAGATGATCCATGCGCCCGACACGGCAGGATAGAAGCGGTACTTGTCCCCGTAGGGCATACGGCTGCTCCCGCCGTAAGTAGCGACGGCATTGACCACGTAGCGGTCGTCGTAATTGTAGCCGGCGCTGGCGATATAGTCACGGTACATGTACGTATTGTTGGCTCCGCGGTAACGGGATTTGTTCTCGCTGAAAATCAGGCGCCCCGTCACCGTATGTTTTCCGAAAGAACGGTCGTAGAGCACCTTGGCCCACACCGACGCCCGCATGACCGAATAGGAAAGGAAGCTGTCGAATGCCAGTTCGGTATCGTTCCCCTGCGGAACGAATGCCAGGGAAGCGGCATTGCCGTCCGCATCGAAGACCGTCGAGGTATTCGAATAGGCGTATTTGCGTGAGTGCGCATCGGTAATCTCCGCGGAATTGTCATAGGCGACACGCACCTGTACCGAAAGTCCCGGGGTAAGTGCCGACAAGTCCTGATCGATCGTCAGGTCGGCGAACAGCGTACGTTGCAGCAGCGTGTTGTACCCGCCCGCGGCCTTGTCGGCCAGGGGATTGGCGAACAGCTGGCTGCGGGCCCAGCCCCCGCCGGGAACCCGGATCGGGAACGCCGCCGACGGCGTGTCGTACATATCATCGAGCGCGACGCCTGCATTTGGCAGTTGGTATTGCATCAGCCGCCCCATCAGGTTCATCCGTGCGGTCGTGGTTTTCGTGATCGCGGCCTCGAGGTTCGAACGCAGCTTGAGGGAGTACATCTCGATCTGGGTCGAATAGCCATCGTTCAGGTCGGTATTATCCAGCATCCCGCGGTTGGAGTTATAGTTGGCCAGCACGAAATAGCGCATACGGCCGCCGCTCCCGTCGAACGAGAGGTTCAGGTCGTGGTTGAAACCCGCATTGCGGAGTACAGCCTTCCGCCAGTCGACATTGGGCAGTACATCGGTGCGCTCCCCCCGCACCATCGAACGGATGTCGCGCTGCGTATAGCGGGGTGCAAGCCCGTCGTTTTCCAACGCCTCGTTGACAGCCGTCGCATAGGTTGCGGCATCGGCCATATCGGGAACCCGGAACGGAGTCTGCACGCTGAAATTGTAGTCGATACGGGTACGCAGGCCGTGGTCGCCGCCGCGCCGGGTCGTGACGGCGACGATACCGTCGGCGCCCCGGTTACCGTAGAGTGCCAGCGATGCGGCGTCCTTCAGCACGGTGATGCGCTCCACTTCCTCCCGATCCAGGCAGGCCGCATCGCGTTCGATGCCGTCGACCAGTACGACCACACTGTTCCCGCCGAACGAACCAACGCCGCGCACATTCAGGTCGGGCGCCGAGTCCCATGGCAGGTTCTCGCCCTGGCGCACGCCGAGTCCCGGAATCAGGCCGTAAAGGTTGCTCATCAGGTCGGTACGGCCGCCCGCTTCGATTTCACGTGCCGCAGCGCCGGCGAGCGATGCCGACGCGGAGCCTTTGCGGACGCGCTCGTCATAGCCCACGTCGAACAGCACGTCATCGTCCGTCAGGCGGATATGCATCTCGCCACCGCTGACGGCTACCGTGCGGCTCATGCGGTTCAGAAGGGTCAGCGTCATGCGGTCACCCTCCCCGGCATCGACCTCGGCCATGCCGTCGGCGCCCGTAACCGCCACGGGGATCCGCCCGCGGCCGAGCGTCACGGCAACCTCGCCGAGCGGCTTGTCCCATGCATCGGTCACATACACCTTGACGCGCTGCGCCTGTGCCAGCGGACAAACGGCAGCCAGGAACAGCAGTATGATTGATATCTTTTTCATTGTATGCTCTCTGTTTGTTTAACCATGTATGTCTACCATCCGGCATTCTGAGTCAGGCCGTACCCCTTGTTGACTTCGTTCGAAGGAAAGGCGCTCAGATACCACTTCGGATCAAAGCTGTTCTTCCAGGCGCGGTCGGTTTCGGGAATCGGCTCAGAGAAATTGAACCGGAAATTCGAGGAATCCGTTCCGTCCAGGATCGTCACCCTGATCCCGTAAAGCGTCTGCCGGAAAATATCGGCACGTTTCCAGCGCACGATGTCGAACCAACGGATCTCCTCGAAGGCGAATTCCCGGGCCCGCTCGTCGAGTATCTCCTCGCGCAGCTCGGCATCCCCGGCAAGCGCACAATCGGGATAGGACGGCAGCACCTTGCCGCGGTGCAGGCGGTGCAGCAATTCGTCGGTCATGGAGGGCAGCCCCACGCGGTTGCGGGTTTTGTCGAGCCACTTGCAGGCCTCGTCCTTGCGTCCCGTCTCATTCAATGCCTCGGCATAGGCCAGGTAAACCTCGGCCAGGCGCATATAGGAGTAGTTCATCGGTTTGTCGTAGAACGTCGCACGGTTATAGTCCCAGAGGTATTTACGGTTGCAGAAACCCGTTGCGGCCCGATCCTTGGCATAGTTCACCAAATCCTCGCTGCCACCGCCTTCCCACATCTGGGCCACACGGTCGCGGAACGGGCCGCCGGGCACCATCACCGACTGGTAGAGGCGCGGATCCCGGTTCGAGAAAGGATTGTCCGTCACCGTTCCGGTCGAATTGTGCGTCCGGATCCATTCGGCATAAGGCGCCGGTTCCCCGTTCGAGAAAGGGAATTTATCGACATAGTTAAGCGTCACGCAGCCACCGCCGTACCCCTGGGCGTTCGCTCCGTTGAAATCGGTCGAAATGCCGAAGTAATAGGCATGGTAAGTATCGCCGTAGGTACGCTTCGACCGCCCGGTGGCAATCAGTATTTCGCCGTTGTAACGGTCTGCATAGCACGCACCGAATGCCTTTCCGTAACCTTCGGCTGTCTTTTCGGTCGCTTCGACGAGTTTATAGGGATTGCCGTTGTTGGCATTCTCCGTGATGAACTCTTCACAGGCCGTAACCACGCGGTTCCAGCGCTGGGCATCGTAATTGCCATACCACGCCACTTTCCGGACACTCTCCTCGGCGATCTTGCCGATATTGCCCAGTACCGGTTGTTGCGGCTCGGCATAAGGCTGGTTCGCATTGAACAAGGGGCTGGCCGCATAGAGCAGCACACGAATCTTGAGCGCCAGCGCCGAAGCTTTCGTAAAACGCCCGTCATCGGCTGGATCGACCGTCCATGGGAGCTCCCGGGCAGCCTGTTCGCACAGCGCGACGATGTATTCGACCGTCTCTTCGAAAGTCCGGCGCGAATAGTCTATATCGGCCTCCTTACCCGCCTCGACGGCTGTCTTGAGCAGGGGAACCCCACCGAAGTGGCGCAGCAATTCGTGGTACTGGCACGCAATGACCATTCGGGCCTCGCCCTTGCGCCGAATCTTTTCCGCCTCGCTCATGTCGGGCACACGGTCGACATGCTCGATGTAGAGGAACGCCTTGCGGATACCCGTCCACGTCACGTCCTGCTCGGGGTTGAACCCCATCTTCGTACCGCTCGACTCATTCTCGGTCTCGGCGTCGTATGCGCCCCCGTAATACATGCTGTAAACGCCGCCCCACGAACAATGCGTGTTGATGATATCGGTCAGGGCATCGAGGTTGTCCCATGCCAGTTTGTTACCGGCATTCTGGTGTTCGTACGACCCGCCGTTCACGCTGGGATTGTGCATCGTGAGCCCGCAGCGCAACGTGGCATAGGCCGAATTGAGGGCCCGGTCGGCATAGAGCTTCGACGAGAAGATCGTGTCGACGGTCACATCGCCGCCGGGCGCTTTCTCCAGGAACCCGTCCCCGAATTTCAGGTCGCTGCAATTGGTCAGTCCCGACACGAAACCGCCCAGGATCAGAATGGATATTATCGTCTTTTTCATAGTGGAGTGTCGATTAGAATGTGATGTTTACACCGAAGTTGAAAATGCGCACGTTCGGGTAGGAATCGATATTCGAACCGCTCGTCGCCCCCTCGGGGTCGATGTCGATGTCGTTCAGATCGGAGAAAAGCGTCAACAGGTTGTACCCGCTGAAATAAACCTTCAGCGACTTGACGCCGACCTTCCGGAATGCCGGAATATCCCTGAACGTATAACCTATTTCGGCAACCTTCAGCCGCAGGTACGAGCCGTCCATCAGCCACAGGTCGGAATCCTCCAGGTAGTGCGACTTGTTGAGGAAGGTCAGCCGTGGAAAACGCGCATCGGGGTTCTCGGGCGTCCAACGCCCGTCGGCCAGGAATTTGAGCAGCGCACGGCCGTTTGTACTGCCGAAAGCATTACGGTATTCGCCGCTGAGCATACGCGAGGCATGCAGGCCGGCCGTCCACTGCATCGAAATTTCGAAATTCTTGTACCGGAATCCGCCCAGCAGGCCGAGCACATAGTCCGGACGCTGGCTGTAACCGAAGTAGGTCTTGTCGTTGCCGTCGATCTTGCCGTCCCCGTTGAGGTCTTTAAAGAGCGCGTCGCCTGGACGGGGTGATCCCAGCGACATGACGGGTAGCAGCGGCTTCCCCTCCCCGTCGCTTTTCAGGGCTCCGTCGGCATCGAAGTCGTCGGCTCGCAGGAAACGATCGAACCTGTACCCGTAGTTCAGTCCCGTGCTGCGTCCGGTCTGAGCCATCCACGGATAGTTGGGCATGACTTCGTCCATAAAAATAATCTTGTTCTTCGAGTAGGAGACGTTGCCCTGTACCCACCAGTCGATCTTCTCGGTACGCGAATTCCAGCCCAGTGAGATTTCATAGCCCCGGTTATCGACCTCGCCCAGATTGATCAGCGGCAACTCGATGGCGACGATCGACGGCAGCGTATTGCGGGTCGAAAGAATGTCGTAGCGGTGTTCGAAAAAGTAGTCGGCCGTCAAGCTGAGGCGCGCACCGAACATTTTGAGGTCGATGCCATAGTTCTGCTTGCGTACTTTTTCCCACGTCACCTCGGAGTTGCCGACCGTATTTTCGATCGCATCGGGCAGCATCGTCATACTTCCGCCCATACCGAACTGGTAGCTGCCGTAGCCGTTCTGCCATACGGCATGGTTGCCCGTCCACGAGCCGTTGAGGTAGAGGAAGCGCGCACCGCTGTACTTGTCGTTCCCGACCAGTCCGAACGAGGCCCTCAGCTTCAGGAAATCGACGGTTTGCTGGTTCTTCATGAAATTCTCCTCCGAGACGATCCAACCCACGGAACCTGCCGGGAAGAACCCGTAGCGCTTCTTCGGGGCGAAATTCTCGGAGCCGTTGTAACCGGCGTTGAAATCGACCAGATAGCGGTTCTTGTAAGCATAGGTCAAACGCCCCACATAACCCACATAGGCGGTCGGGATGTCGGTATACTGACCCGGGTAGTAGGTCTTCGACTGGTTGTAAAGCAGCAGTGCCGACACCGCGTGGTCACCGAACGTACGCTGGTAGCCGAGGCTCGCCTCTATATACCAGTTGCGTGATTTGCCCGACCCGTCCTCACCATAGGTCATCGGCTCGCGCCGTCGGTCTGGTAGACGATCGTATTGTCGAACCTCGGGTCTGAGACATCCATTCCGGGTTGGGTGATCGTCCCCAGATAAATCGGCGTATAGGAACTGTTCGTACCGGTCGGGGCGCGTTTGGTCGCCAGGTAGTAAGAGGTATTGTATGCTCCTTTCACATTGAGGGTCAATCCCTTGGTAATCACATCGAGGTTCTGGGAAAGCGCAAGGTCGAGGTTCAGTTCATTCTGGGTCGTTTTGCGGTAACCCCAGTTGTAGTAGCAGTCCAGCCCGCTCGTGAGTTCCGTAAGCGGGATGTAGTTGTTCTTGTAATTGTAGATGTACTTCCCGTCGACGAAACCCGGACTTGCGAACGGCGTACACCACATGATATTCTGCCAGAGCGAATAGGTCAGCGGTTCTCGTTTGTCGCTCACGCGCCCGCCGATATTGACTTTCAACTGAGTCGTATTCGTAATGTCTACGTCGATGTTCGAGCGGTAGTTAAAGCGCTGATAATTGTAATTCGGGTCATAACTCTCGTCGAAACGCTTCATCATGCCGTCCTGATCCAGGTAACCCAACGACACGAAATAGCGGATGCGGTCGCCGCCGCCCGACAGGGTCGCATTATGTTGTGTCTGCCAGGCGACGTTCTTGAAGATGTATTTGCTCCAGTCCACATCCGGGAACATGATCGGATCGGCCTTCGTGCGGAACATTTCCGTTACGAACGGCGAAAAGGTGAGCTGGTCATCCTTAATGCCGGGATTGTCGGAGCGCTGGGCCTCGGAATAGAGCGTAGCGTAAGTATAACTGTCGACACCGGTCAGGTGTCGCAGCGACTGAGTCAGTCCGAAGGTCGAGTTCCATGAAATCTGTGGCTTGCCCTTCGTACCGCGCCGCGTCGTGACCAGGATGACACCATTGGCGCCGCGAACCCCGAATACGGCCGTCGACGATGCATCCTTGAGGACAGTCACACTCTCGATCTCGTGCGAGTCCATCTGGAAAAACGAACGCTCGACACCGTCCACCAGGATAAGCGGCTTCGACGCCTCGTTCGAAAGCGATCCCGTACCGCGGACATAAATATCGGGGTCTTCGGCACCGGGCTGTCCGGAAATCTGTACCGACGAAATGCCTGTCACGGCCCCCGCAAGGGCACTGCCGGCACTGCCGCTCGGTGACTTGAGCAGGTCTTTGGTATTGATCGAGGCGATGGCGCCCGTCACCGACACCTTTTTCTGTTGCCCGTAGGCGATGACCTGCACCTCCTCCAGCGCCTGCGCCTCTTCCTTCAGGCGGATTTCATTGTCCGCCGCAGCCACGAGCACCGACTCCCGGGGCTGGTAGCCAATATAGGAAACCGACACGAGCGGTTGATAGCGGACGGGAATCGTGATCCGGAATTCACCCTCGGAGTTGGTCGTCATACCGATTTGCGGGGCGTCCTTGACAACAATGGCGACACCGGCGAGCGGTACGGAACTTCTTTCGTCGACCACACGGCCCTTATACGTTACCGACCGGCTGCCGCCCTGGATGGCCTGCGTGCCCGCCGCATCCGGCTCTCCCGCCCCGGCGGCAAGTGCAAACGCCGGGAACATCAGGCAGACGGCGATCAGATATATGGTTTGCTTCATGATTTGCGAGTTGTTACTGTTTGACATCTATGGCGATTGCATATTGCGCGGCCTGGTCGGCCTTTCCCACGACGACGTTTCCGCCCACCTTGAGCGTCGGCGTGAAACCGTCATCCAAGTAGTTGCTTCCGGCCACGTAGAACACGTCTTTCCAGCCCATCTTGTAGAGCAGCCACGCAGCCTGGCAGGTTCCCGTCCCCTCGGACACGGCGGCGACACCGAGTTTGTTGTCATAGGTCAGCCCGATGTACGAACGGCTGCGCGTGCCGTTCCAGGCTTCGCCCAGGGCCGTTTCCCATCCCGTATCATTCCAATACATCTCCAGGCGGGTCAGCAGATGCCCCTCGCGTACCAACCACGGGTGTCCCGACGCCGCGGCGACCACATCCCACGGAGTCCCCGAGGCAAGATACCCGTCGCGTCCCGCCTCATCGACCCATTGGGTCATCCTGACCAGTTCGCCGTCGCGGATACCCGCATTCCAAAATTCAATGTGCCCGTCCTCGTAGAAACCGACCGTCCCGCGCCAGTCGCCCTCGGAATTGCGGTCGGAGAGCACTTTCCCATTGTAGTAAATCATCGTGCTCTCCTTGGTCATCATCCCGGTGAGTGCGACCAGCGAGGCCACGTCGTCCATGACCACCGAGCGGGCATCGTTGCTGACCATATAGGCTTTCGCCTTGTCAATGTCGATCGTGGCGAAGGCGAATTCGATTCCCTCGATCGTTTCGGTCGGGCGGTTTGCGGCCCAGTTGCCGATAAAGGCAAGGTAAACGTCCAGGTCACCGGCACCGGGATCCCAGCTCCATGGGGTTTCGGATGTTGCCGCACCGCGTACGGGTACGCTGTTGACCGTAGTTGCCTTATAGACATTGAGGAACGGATAGAGCTGCTGGTCGACATAATTGCCCGTGACCTCGCTAAACCCGTAGACGATCGGTTTGTCCATCACTTTCGAATAGTCTATCCTGACATTGTAGATGCGCTCTTTGCCATCCATCTCGACTTTCAGTTGCCGGGTAAGCGACTCCGTGAAATCGAACGTCGTAGACGAGGCGATCGAAGCTCCCTCCATCAGGGCACCTTCGGCAAAATCGAGTTCGATTTCACCCCGGTTCATACTCCGCTCATAAGTGATCGTAAGCGTCTTGCCCGATACGGAAACGCAGCCCCCGATTCCCGAAGCAGTCACCTTCGTAGCATCGGTGATCGGAAATGCCTTCGACGAAATCGTGAACCACACCTTGACGATCCGGTTATCGGGTGCCCGGAAGTTCAGCACCGGATAGGTATCCAGGTCGGCGGCGGTAACGTCCGTCGGGAAAATGACCGAATAGCCCTCGTTGAGCTCGACGTCGATCCGGGCATGTGAGAAATCCTCGGCCATATCGAATCTCAGGGCCAGGTTTTTATCGTCTATCCGCTCCGCCGTGACTGTCTCGCCGTCGACGGTCACGCGGATTGACTTATAGGGCAGACCGCCGGACGAGACCGTCCGATCGTCGGAACAGGAGCAGAAGGACAGCGCCGCTGCGACGAATACGGCACTCATGTAATTCTTGTAGAAATCTGCTTTCATAGATTAGGGTTTAGTTGGTTTATTCGGAAAAAAGGGAAAGGGATCGGACACTACGGTTCATCCGGGATGGTTGCATCATGTCATGGCATTGTTTTTTAGGTTAGTTTTCGGTTCCGACAGCCCCGTCCGAAGGGCTTTTGCCGGATACGAAAATACTCTGCCCGGACGGCTTTGAGGTTGAAATTTTACCGTAAAACGGCTCTGATGCAAATCGGCCGGCTGCAACAGCCGACCGACACAACGCAGGCAATACAATGCATAACAACACATTACACAAACACCTCCGGAAAATATCCGGGTTATACGATTTTTTCACCCTTGCCATCGAGTTGTTCGATGAATTCCTTGGGACTGACGCCGAACTTTTTCCGGAAACAGGTGCTGAAATACTTCGGGTCGTTGAACCCTACGGCATAAGCCAGATCGGCGATCCGCATGTGGCGCTGCTGTTCCAGCAACCGGTAAGCCGCGCGCAACCGTATGTCGACCATAAACGCGGTCGGAGTAAGCCCTGTCAGCGATTTGAGTTTCTCGGTGAGGACGGTACGCGACGTGTTCATCTCCCGCGTGAAATCGGCCTGCGAAAATTCGCCGTCGTCGATATGCGCATTGACGCACGCCATAGCCCGGCGCATGAAATCTTCGTCCATCGAGGTATATTCCAACGCTTCGATCTCAAAGACAAGCTGGTTGCGGAAATGCGAACCTTTGCGCTCCTGCTTTCTGAGCTGGTTCACGATCTGTGCATGGAGCAGCTTGAAGTTGAACGGCTTGGTAACATAACCGTCAGCCCCCGAGTCATACCCTTCGATACGGCTGTCGTCCGTGTTTTTGGCCGTCAGAAGGATGACAGGGATATGGCAATATTCGAACGTCCCCTTGATCTTGGCGCACAACTCGATCCCGTCCATCCCGGGCATCATGATGTCGGAAACGACCAGATCGACCGGTTTTTCGGCCAAAAGTTGCAGTGCCTCTTCGCCTCCGGATGCCATTTCGATGTGGAAATAAGCCGCCAGCAAGTTGGACACCAGCACCCGCAGTTCCTCGTTGTCATCCACGATCAGAATCGTATACATCCGCCCGTCTCCGGCAACCGCCTCGTCCGGCCGCATGGACGGCAACTCCGCCGATCCCGGCATCAAATCCGCCGAATCGGGCCCTGGCACCGATTCGTCGACCTCTTCCCCGGAGTAGGCGTCCCGGCCTATGGGCAATACGACCCGGAAACAATTTCCCTCCCGTTCGCTGCTCGAAACCCGGATATGCCCCTTGTGGATATCGGTCAGATCCTTCACCAGCGACAACCCGATACCCGTACCGATGGTATGGAACTTACGGTAATTACCGTCGTAGAAGCGCTTGAAAAGCCCGTCGATAGTCTGCTGGCTCATGCATTCACCGCTATTGGCGATCATTATACCGACAAAACCGGGGCTTTCCATCCCCACACGGATTTTTATTTCCCCTTCGTCGGGTGTGTATTTGGCAGCGTTGGAAAGCAGGTTGTAGACGATCTTATCGAGTTTGTCGGAATCGAACCAGCCTTCGATACGGTCGGCAGAACTCTGGAAGTAGACCCGAAGGCGCTTTTTCGATACCAGCGGGGCGAATGCCTCGACACATTTGCGAACGAATGCCGCCACATCGCCTTGCGAAACCCGGATCTTCAGGTTACCACTCTCGACCTTGCGGAATTCGAGTATCTGCTGGATGAGGCGCATCAGACGCGTCGCGTTGACCGAGATTACGTTGTAGAGCGCCTCCCGGTCTGTGGAGGTGCTGCGCAGGCTGTCAAGCGAGGTAATGATGATCGTCAGGGGCGTCATCAGCTCGTGGGTGACATTGGTAAAGAACTGCAATTTCGCGTGGTTCAGCTCCTCGGTTTTCCGGCGTTCGAATTTCGAAATGCGGATTTCATGCTGCATACGCAGTCGGTAGCGCAGGAAGCGGATCGCGCCGTAGGCCACCCCCGCAAGGGCTGCGAGATAGAACGCCACGGCCCACCACGAGCGCCAGGGTGCCGGCAGGATACGCACCTTCAGCACCCGCTCGTTGCTGCTCCAGACACCGTTGCCGCCCGCCGCCTGCAAATGGAAGGTATAAATGCCCGCAGGCAGGTTGTTGTAGGAGGCGAAGCGGTGCTGTGAATCGACCAATACGTACTCCTTGTCGAACCCGTCCAGCTTGTATTTGAAGATGTTGTCCCTCGGATTGGCATAGGAAAGCATCGAAAATTCGATATAGAAATTGTTTTGCCGGTGGGTCAGCGTCACCTCATCTGCATAGTCGATCTCCCGGGAGCTGATATGCTCCCGCTCCTTTTCCGGCATGGTACGCAGGGACTGGTTGTGAACCCGGAAATCGGTCAATACGATCGGAAGTTTCGACTGGTGGGGCTGGATGCGGTTGCCCGTAAAGATGCGCAGTCCGTTCGAACCGCCGAACGCCATGCGTCCGTATTCGACACGTGCCGATGCATTGCGGTTGAAGAAGAACGATTGCAGGTCTGCCGTAATAATATAGGTGTTGATATGCTCGGGAGTACCGTTTTCGTCGGGCGAGAACGAGAACACGGCATCGTTGGTCGTAATCCACATGCGGCCGTTCTCATCCCTAGCAATGTTGGTGATCCCCTTTTTCTCGATGTTGGGAAATGCCGTGACCGCCTTGAAACGATCCTCCGAGGGCGAATATACCGCCAGTCCGTCGGCAATCGTCCCCGCCCAGAGGTTACCCGCATCGTCCGTACCGAGGCAATAGACGTTATCGGCCGTCATCCCCGCCCCGCGTCGATACTGGATCCAGTCACGTCTTTTCGTATCGACACGGATGATCCCGTCTCCGTTGGTCGCAATCCATACGACCCCGCCGCCGACGCAGCAGATATCGAATATGCGCGTCGATGCGAAGGGCGTCTTCCGCCCCAGCCACATGTCGAGCGTCGAGAGCTGCCCGGACGCCGATTCGATATAAATTCCCGACCTCGAACCGATCCACAAATTCCCGTCCGGATCCTCCCGCAGCGCGAGCACGCAGTCGTCGGCAAACAGCGGCAGCGTATTCCGGTTGATCTGGCGCACGCGATGGCGTTTCTCGTCGTAGCACCATACACCCGAACTCCACGTCGCAAAGCACAGCTCCGAAGTGGCGTTCCTCCTGATTATGGCATTGACGGTCGAAGTATAAGGCAGCACACACAGGTCGGGATGCTCCCGGTAGCTGACGATACGGCCGCTGCGGGTATTATACCTGATCAGCCCGAAATCGAGCAGCCCGAGCCAATATTCGCCCTCGCCGATGTAATACATACTCCGTACGGAACTGGTGTTGAAGCGGGCACGCACCGGATCGAGCCGGTTGAATTCGAATTTCATGCCTGCGGTCTGTATCTTGCAAACACCGCCGCCCAGCATCCCGATCCACATGAGGTTGTCCCGGGCCCGCATAATCGAATTGACCTCGTTGTAAGGCAGGTCGCCCACATCCTCGCCGGGTTTGAAATTCTGGAACGAGGGCCGGTGATCCGGGTCATGCAGGATACTCAGTCCGCTGCGGGTTCCCACCCACAGCGTGTTCTGCGTAATATCCTCTTCGATGGCATAGACAATGTCGTCGAGCAGCGCCGTATCGTCGTCTTCACGGTGCATGTAACGGGCATATTGCATCCGCCCGGGAGCATAGGGGTTTATCAGGCGGATCAGGCCCGCGCCCCAGGTGCCCACCCAGACATTCCCGCCCGCATCGCAGAAGACGACATGCGCATGCCGCAGGATCTCGTCGTCATACGTGTAGGTACGCTCTTCGCGCAGATCGTAGCGCAGCAATCCGCTGCCGAAGGAAGCGATCCACAGGCTGCAATTGGCATCCTTGACGACCGAAGTGATGTCCGTGACGGGCTTCCCATCGGCATTGCGCATCGTAACCGGACGGAAATCATGTTCCGAGGCATTTTTCCGGAACAAGCCCTTGTCGCTTCCGACCCAAATCCCGTTGCCCGTATCGCAGATGATGACCGAGATGTTGCAATCGCCGACCTGCTCGCAGCCCGTCGTCGAAATCATGCCCGTCTTCTTGTCGAGGCGAAACAGTCCGCGCTCCGTCCCGATCCAGATCACCTTGTCGCGGTCTTCGGCCACCACATTCACGAACGAATTGAACGCCACGCCCGAAACGTCGTGCATACCGTAAGTGACCACTCCGTATCCGTCATAGCGGGCCAGACCGTTATAGGTCGGAATCCAGATATACCCGTCGGAATCCTGATAGAGTTTGCGTACTTCGCTCGACGGCAGGATGTCGGAAGGGATCGGCACGAACCGGATTTTGGAATAGGGTTCGGCAGACACGTACCCCACCGTGGCCAGCATGGCAAGCACAGTTGCAAAAAGGCGGGAAAGTATCAGGTTCGGACGCATGGACGGTAGTTTTCGGAATTCTAAATTACACATTTTTTCCTCATCCGCAACGCCGGATATCCGATTTACCTCCGGGAAAAGCACGGAAGAGAGGCTTTCCGGTAAATTTTCAACCTCCGACGGAGTTGACCGCCTTACTTTTACTCAACCGGAAGAGAATCCGGTAAAATTCGTTGTCCCCGCAAACCTTCCGGGCCGAAAACGGATTTACCCTGCAACCGTAGGCTCCTCGAACACCATTGCCCATCGACGGACAGCCCCCGTGAATCCGATTACGTCCCGGTATTCATCCGCAAGCTTGAAAACTGCAGCCGCTACGACTTCGGCCTCGACCGGCGAGGCGTGACCGGCGAGTCCCGGATCCGGAAAAAAACGGTAAGGGCTACCCCCTTTCACAAAAACAGCCACCCTCTTTTCCGAAGGTGGCTGTTTCGCATTGCGGGACGTCGTTATACCAGTCCAGAGAAGCCCATGAAGGCCATGGCGAGGATACCGGCCGTGATCAGTGCGATAGGCACCCCCTTGAATGCCTTGGGCACGTCCTCGAATTCGAGCCTCTCGCGGATGCCGGCGAAGAGCACCAGCGCCAGGGCGAAACCCAAAGCGATCGACACCGAGTAGGTTACGCTTTGCAGGAGATTGAACTCCTTCTGGATCATCAGGATCGCCACGCCCAGCACGGCACAGTTGGTCGTGATCAGGGGCAGGAAAATGCCCAGCGCCTGGTACAACGAAGGCGAAAGTTTCTTGAGCATGATCTCGACCATCTGCACCAATGCGGCGATCACGAGGATGAAGACGATAGTCTGCATGTACTCGATCCCAAGCGGCACGAGAATATAAGTCTGGATCGACCATGCCACGACGGCCGTGAGCGCCATGACGAACGTTACGGCAGCGCCCATACCCATCGAGGTTTCGACTTTCGACGACACGCCCAGAAACGGGCAGATGCCGAGGAACTGCGCCAGCACGACATTATTGACGAAGATGGCGCCGATGATGATTGCGAAATATGAAAGCTCCATAACTATTTCTTGGCTAATTTATTGAACACTACCATCAGATAACCGAGCGTGAGGAATCCGCCCGGGGCGAGCACGAATACCAGCGGCATCACATCGGCCGTTCCGAGGCTTATGCCGAAGATCGCGCCGCTGCCCAGAATCTCGCGCACGGCCCCTACGACGGTCAGGGAAAGCGTAAAGCCCAAACCGATCCCGACACCGTCGAGCACCGAATCCAGCGGCGTATTCTTCGAGGCGAAAGCCTCGGCACGCCCCAGAATAATGCAGTTCACCACGATCAGCGGGATGAAGACGCCCAGCGCCTCGTACAGGGGCGGCGTGTAGGCTTTCATCAGCATTTCGACCACGGTCACGAACGAGGCGATCACGACGATGAACGCCGGGATGCGCACCTTGTCCGGAATGATGTTCTTGATGAGCGAGATCACCAGGTTCGACATGATCAGCACGGCCATCGTCGCCAGCCCCATGCCCATGCCGTTTCCGGCTGAGGTCGTCGTACCCAGCGTGGGACACATGCCCAGCACCAGCACGAACGTCGGGTTGTTCCTGACGATGCCGCTCAGAATGATGTTCAGTTTATTCATTTTGCCCTCCTTCCTGAGCCGCCGGCCCGTTGGTTTGTTCCTCTGCCGAATCTCCGGCCGCAGAAGTCGCTCCCGACGATACGTCTGTCGGCGCCGTACCCGTCGCTACGCTCTTGTAAGCCATCCAGGCGCGGTTGATCGCATCGACATAGGCGCGCGAGGATATGGTCGCGGCCGTCAGTGCATCGACGTCGCCGCCGTCCTTCTTCACGGCCAGCTTGCCGTTCACGAGCTTCATCGTTTCGAGTTTCTTGCCCTGGATGCTCCCCAGCAGCACATTTTCCTTGTCGGCCATCTTCGTCCCGAGCCCCGGGGTCTCAGCCTGCCTGAGCACGTTGACGTTGACCACTTCACCGTCGGGCGTGAAGCCCACCATCATGCTGATCGCGCCGCCGAAACCGTTCTTGGTCATCGACTCCACGGCGTAGCCCGCGACCTGTCCTCCCTTGGTTGCGGTGTAGACCGTGATCGGCATATCGTCGATCGTCAGCGCTTCGGGTGCGGTCTGGTCGAACGGCGGAAGCACGACCTTCAGCGCCTCGACCTTCGCCGCCTGCTCGGCCTGGGCGATCGGTTCGGCCGTAATCATGTTCACGGCGCCCACGCCGGCCGAAGCCACGAGCGTGATGCCGAACAGTACGGCCGTCATATTCACAAGTGTACTTTTCATACTGCGTCACCTCCTATTTAACGCCGAAGCGCTTGGGTTTGACATATTTGTTGATCAGGGGCACACAGGCGTTCATGATCAGTATCGCGAACGACATACCCTCGGGATAGGCGCCCCACAGGCGGATGCACATCGTGATGGCGCCGATACCGATGCCGAAGATCACACCCCCTCTGACGGTCATCGGCGAGGTCGAATAATCCGTCGCCATGAATATCGCGCCCAGCAGGGCTCCGCCGGCCAGTACATGGAACAGCGGGAGCTGCCACAGCACCGCCCCGGTACTGCCCGAAGCGAGGGCCACGACAAACGCGAATACGGCCATCGTACCGAGCACCGACACGGGAATCTGCCACGTGATGACGCGGCGCCAGAGCAGGTATACGAAGCCGCAGATCAGGGCCAATGCCGCCACCTCGCCCAGCGAGCCGGGCATATTGCCCAGCAGCAGTTCCTGCACACCGAGCACGTCGGGGGCGGCGCCGTGTTTCACGGCCGCCAGCGGCGTAGCGCCCGAAAGTGCGTCGAAGGCTCCGTTCGCCGGCATCGGGAACGAAGTCATCTGCACCGGGTAGGCGATCAGCAGGAACACACGCCCCACCAGCGCGGGGTTGAACGGATTTTTGCCCAGCCCGCCGAAGGTCATCTTGGCGATGGCGATGGCGACGAATGCGCCGATCACGACGATCCACCAGGGAATCGAGGCAGGCAGGTTGAAAGCCAGCAGCACGCCCGTCACCACGGCCGACCAGTTCCCGATTGTCAGCGAGCCGCCGACGAGGAACCGCTGGATGAGGTACTCGAACAACACGCAGCACGCCACGCTGAGCGCCGTGACACGCAGCACGTCCACCCCGAACACCACCGCCGAAACGACCAGCGCGGGCATCAGCGCGATCACGACGTCGCGCATGATCCTGGCCGTCGACTGCGAAGTCTGCACGTGCGGTGCGGGAGCAACAACAAGTTTGTTTGCCATAATATCTTTCTGTTTTTCCATTTACTTTTTCGGTGCCGCGGCACGTGCGCGGATAATGCCCATGACAGTCTGTTTCCCCAGGCGCACCCAGTCCAGCAGCGGCAGGTAAGCGGGGCACGAGGCCTGGCAGCAGCCGCACTCGATGCACGAAGTGATCATCTGCGCCTCGACTTCCTCCCAGCCTTTCTTCTGGGTCATCTTCGAGAGATAATAGGGTTCGAGCCCCATCGGGCAGGCAGCCACGCACTTGGCGCACTTGATGCACTGCGAGGCCTCGCGGCGCTGGGCGTCGCGGCCGCTCATGACGGTGATGCCCGAGCACCCCTTCGTCACGGGCGAGGCGAGGTTGACCATCGCGCGCCCCATCATCGGGCCGCCGTTGATGACCTTGCCCGCATCGGCGGGAAGCCCTCCGGCCGCCTCGATCAGCGCCTCGACGGGCGTACCCATGCGGGTCAGCAGGTTCTTGGGCTCCCGGACGCCTTTGCCCGTGATCGTCACCACGCGTTCGATCAACGGCTTGTGCTTCTGCACGGCCTGGTAGACCGCATAGGTCGTCGAAGCATTGCACACCACGGCACCCACGTCGATCGGGAGTGCGGGCGGGGGCGGCACCTCGCGCCCCGTAATGGCCGCGATCAGCTGTTTCTCACCGCCCTGCGGGTATTTCACCTTGAGGGGCACCACCTCGATGCCCTTATACCCTTGGGCCAGACGGCGCAGGTGCGCAATGGCGTCGGGTTTGTTGTTCTCGATCCCGATATAGGCTTTCTCCACGGCGATGGCCTTCATCAGTATCGTCACGCCCACGAGCAACTCCTCGCCGTGCTCCAGCATCGTACGGTGGTCGGACGTAAGGTAAGGTTCGCACTCTACACCGTTGATAATCAGCGCCTCGGCCTTTTTCCCGGGAGGGATCGAGAGTTTCACGTGCGTGGGGAACGTCGCGCCGCCCATGCCGACGATGCCGGCGTCCTTGATCCGGGCGACGATCTCCTGTGCGGAGAGCGTGCACTCCCTGACGATCGTCTTCGAGCGGTCGATCCCCTCGGCCCAGTCGTCGCCCTCGCGTTTGATCGTAATCATCGCCTGGCGCAGCCCCTGCCCGTTGGGCACCATGTCCACGGCCGTTACCGTCCCCGAAACCGGGGCGTGGATATTGGCCGACATAAAACTGCCCGCCTCGGCGATGAGCTGCCCCGTCACGACCTTGTCGCCCTTGGCGACCTTGGCCACGGCGGGGGCGCCGATGTGCTGTGCGAGCGGGATCGTCACCACGTCGGGCAGCGGAAGCACCTCGATCGGTTTGGCGCCGCTCAGTTTATTTTCCGACGGATGGACTCCGCCTATTGGAAATGTCTTCATATCTTGTGTTTCTCTGATTTTTCGGTTGGGTTTCTTCCTTCATCTCCCATGCCCGGCACGGCGTCACCCGCCCGCCCGGCATTGCGGAAACATCCGTTTATTCGGCCTTCGGGGCTGTTCCGTCGGTTTTCGGAGCCTCCGCCGCATTCCCGGTTGCCGCTGCTTCCTGCACAGCGGCGGATGCCGGTGCAACCTCCTTCTCAACAGCGGGTACGGCTTCGCTTACAGGAGCTTTCAGGGCTACGGAGGGCGCACCCTCTGCGGCCGCAGGTGCGGCCTTCGGGGCGGCCTCAGGCACCGGTGCGGTTCCCTTCGCATCGGCGGGCGCAGCATCGGCGGACTTCGGGGCCCGGGCAGCCTGGGCTGCCGCAGGAGCCTCCTTTGCGGCTGCAGGTGCGGCTTTCGGGGCAGCCGGTGCCTTCGGTGCCTTGGGCAGCGGATCCATGCCCGCCAGCACGATGGCGCCTGTCGGGCACTCGTTCACGCACTTACGGCAGAGCTTGCACTTCTGCGGGTCGATATAGGCGAGGTTGTTTTCAATGGTGATGGCACCGAACGCACAGACCTTCTGGCATTTGCCGCATCCGATGCAACCCGCCTTGCAGGCCTTCATCACCACGGCGCCCTTGTCCTTCGACACGCACGACACATACACCGCCCGGTTCTTCGGCCACTTCTTGCGCAGTTCGATAATCATTTTGGGACACGCCTTCACGCAGGCCCCGCAGGCCGTACATTTGTCGGGGTCGACTTCGGGAAGCCCCGTCGCGGGATTCATGCGGATCGCATCGAACGCACACGAGACGACGCAGTCCCCGAACCCGAGGCAGCCGAATGCGCACCCCGTCTGGCCGATGTAAAGCGACGATGCCACGGCGCACGACTTGGCACCGTTGTACTCGTTGGTACGGGGGCGTTTGTCACAGGTGCCGCCGCAGCGCACGGTGGCCACCTGCGGCTCCTTTTCCGGTGCCGACTTGCCGAGGTAGGCCGCAACGGCCTTCATGCAGTCGCCGCCGCCCACCGGACAGAAGAGCGCCGAGATGTCGTCCTGTTTCACGAGCGCGTCGGCCATGCCGCGGCACCCGGCGAAGCCGCAGCCGCCGCAGTTGGCGCCCGGCAGCATCTTCTCCACCTCGTCGATCCGGGGATCTTCCTCGACCTTGAATTTTTGGGCCACGAAGTAAAGGATCACCGCGGAAAGCACTCCCAGCGCACAAAGCGTCAGGATTGTGTAAAGTAATACTTCCATCAGTAGTGTTTGGTTATTGAGAAATGAATTGTGTGTTCGATTTTATGCCTGAAGAGCCATAATACGCAGTAATAGACGACCACGGCTCCCAGAGCGGCAAGCGCGCCGCGGCCTTCGCTCCAGCCGAGCGCCGCAACGGCGGCGACCAGCACGGCCAGCAGCACGGCCAACGCCCCGACATAGGCCAATATAACGGCGACAGCGCCCGCACTACGACGGACGCCGACCATAACCTTCTCCCCCGCGGCATAATGCGCCGCGTCGGGACTCTTCACGACCACGATCTTGTCCTGCGCTTCGGCCAGGCCGCACGCTTCGCGGGCCTTGCAGCTACCGCAGGCACTGTGGGAGGTGATCCTCACATAGACCGTGTCGCGTTCCGTGCGTTCCACCACGCCGCTATGTTCAATCCGTGAAGCCACCGCCCTCAATCGCCGTATTTGTTGGTAAGCGGCATAAGGCGCTCGTGCCCGAACGAGCACATCGACAGACGCAGCACGGGCGGGAACTGGTAGCGCTTCTTCTCGTTGCGCATGATCATGGCGTGGATCTTCTCCACGACCTCGGAATCGAAGCCCGCATTGACGATCTCCTCGCGGTGCTGCCCCTCCTCGATCATGCGGTAAAGGATCGCGTCCACCACTTCGTACGGCGGCAGGATGTCGCTGTCCTTCTGCCCCGGGTGCAACTCCGACGAGGGTTCCTTGTCGAGGATATTGCCCGGGATGGGGTCGCCCTGCGTGCGGTTGATATAGCGCGCCAGGTCGTACATCTCGCTCTTGTAGAGGTCGCCCGTAGGGCTGAAAGCGCCCGCCGTATCGCCGTAGAGCGTACAGAGCCCCAGCGCATTCTCGCTCTTGTTCGACGAGTTGAGCAGGATGTAGTCCGCCTTGTTCTGCACGGCCATCAACAGCACCGTGCGGATACGGGTCTGGATATTCTCTTCCGTGGCGTCGAACTCCCTGCCGCCGATGACCGGCTTGAGGGTGTTCACCACGCTGGTATAGATTTCCGTGATGGGAATTACGTTATATTCGATGCCGAGGTTCTCGGCCAGCTTCTTGGCATCTTCGACCGAATGGTCGGAAGAGAACTGCGAGGGCAGGAGCAAAGCCCGGATATTTTGGCGTCCCAGCGCGTCGGCGGCCAGGCAGGCCACCACGGCCGAGTCTATGCCGCCCGAAAGGCCGATGCAGGCCTTCTTGTAGCCGTTTTTGACGAAGAAGTCGCGCAGGCCGCACCGGGCCGCCTGGTAAACCATCCGCGTACGGTCGTTGTAGGTCGAGGGGATCGTAACCGGCTCGCCGGCCGCCTTGGTGTCGAAGATCTGGAAATCCTCCTCGAAGTGCTTCATCATCAGCACCAGTTCCCCGCGGTTGTTGAACGCCCCCGACGTACCGTCGTAGACGATGTCCGTCGAACCGCCGACCTGGTTCACCAACACGAGGTTCTTACCTTCGACGAACGACAGGTGCCGCATCATCTCGTAGCGGTAGGTCATCGTCCCCCGGCCGTACTTGCGGGCGTTGATCGAGATGACGGTCTCGACCGACTTGTCGAAGTCATGCTCGCGGCTCAGGTCGTCGCCCACGATGATGGCGCACTTGTGGCCCTTGATCGTCGCATATTCGAACCCCTTCGAAGGGACGAGGAAGCCCATTTCGCGGCGTGCGGTGATATATTTCTTACCCACGTAGCGCAGCA
>OHJA01000534.1_pt1 | contig 21939 bp, 41 predicted proteins | sample 1568441 | NCBI WGS metagenome assembly OHJA01 (sample SAMEA3879500, study PRJEB24766) | human gut metagenome | biome: human-associated habitat; feature: feces | place: USA | collected 1985/1987 | reverse complement strand
CAGCATAGGAGGTGAAAGATATGAAAATAACCATTGAAACAGAACCTAAAGAAATAGCCGACCTTATAGTTGCATTACAAGGTCAGCAAGATTCTAAATCATCATTCGTTCCGTGTGATAGTAGTGGCTATCCTTTTGAACACAGTCAATCCCAAGAAGATTCATTATCCAAAAATTGAATTATTAATAAAATCCCATTGTTTTTTGTTCAGCCAGCGTTGTTTATTATTTACAACTTCTATGACTAATAATCTATTGTTTGAATCAAGATAAGGCTTGATTTTTGCTTGAATATCGTCCGCACTTGAATAGTTGCTTTTTATCAAGTACGACGATTTCCAATAGGAACACCAAGCCGTCGAAGCTTCTTTGATAGCATCAATTACATCATCATAGTTTTGACCAGGGTTATTAAGGTCATATGTAATAAAGTAAACCATTATTATTTCCCCACCTTTTTCTATATATTATTTTTATTATAATTCAATTGGTGAAATATGTCAATAAAACGAAACTTAGTCGTTATAGGAGAAATTAAAAATGTACATAGGTGAATTATTTTCTAAGATTTTTGATGCAGCCAGTTGGGTACTTTTCCAAAAAAGTAAGTCAAACTAAATTATCTTAATTAGGAAACAAGTACAAGTGGTGCTGAGTAGGATATAAAGAGGTGATAAATATGATTAAATATGAAAGCGAAAATGCAATAGTTGAGGTTCATTTTGCAGATATTACTGATTCCGAAAGGCAAATACGGCATAAGCAATTGGAGCAGGGACTAATAAAATATTATAAAAATGTTGTTGATTGTATTGGTAAATGGCCGGATGAAGATTATACAGAAGAAAGTAATTCTCAATTACAAAACCAAGGAGGAAAGAAATGAAGCAACTGAAGAAGAGGTCAGGGTATGAGGAAACAAGTGTTGCATTCGATATATTAGGTCAACCGAAACGTTGTAGTAACCAAGATTACATACCTAGCGATGCAGAGTACAACGCACTGAGGGAAGTTTGCCCATGGTTGACAAATATGGGAAAACAAGTGAGAGTTGACAGAGCAGTTAAAAAATTTATTTAAGAAAAGAGGAATAAAAAATGAAAGGGTATAAAGGATTTGAGCCGGGGCTGATATGCCGAGGCAAACAGTACGCAGAAAATACAGTATTTGAGGAAGAAGAAGCAGAAATATGCAGTTGTGGAATGCATTTTTGTGAAAACCCGTTTGATGTATTGGGTTATTATGGTTTCACAAATGATAATGGCGATTTCAATGAGTTTGCAGAGGTTGAAGCATTAGATGAAGTAAAAACTGATGATAACAGAAAATTCTGTACTAAAAAACTGAAAATAGGTGCAAAGCTGTCAATATCAAAATTTATAAATGCCTGTGTTGATTTTGCTATAGAAAAAACATCAACATGTATTGCTGATAATAAAATAAGCAGCGGAGATTTTGCACAGATAGGCAGTAGCGGAGATTCTGCGCAGATAGGCAGTAGCGGATATTCTGCGCAGATAGGCAGCAGCGGAGATTTTGCACGGATAGGCAGCAGCGGAAATTCTGCAAAGATAGGCAGTAGCGGAGATTCTGCAAAGATAGGCAGTAGCGGAGATTCTGCAAAGATAGGCAGTAGCGGAAAAGATTGCGTTATTTGCTGCGCCGGTCACAATTCAGTCGTGAAAGCCAAAAAAGGCAGCTGGATCACGCTGGCTGAATGGGAATATTCTGAGGAAAAGGAACGTTATATTCCAAAATGCGTAAAAACGGAATTTGTGGACGGCGAACGAATTAAGGAAGATACGTTATATAAACTGATAGACGGTGAGTTTGTTGAGGTATAAAAAACCGCCTGCCCTGAGGCAACAGGGACAGGCAAAACAAAATTTTAAACACGTTAATGATAACATGAAAGGAATGAAATGTCAAGTGAAAGTTTTAATAGCCTGTGAGGAATCACAGAGAGTATGCTCGGCTTTTAGGGAGCTTGGACATGAAGCGTATAGCTGCGACATACAGAAATGTTCCGGCGGTCACCCAGAATGGCATATATGTAATGATGCTTTGGACATAATTAACGGCAACACGGATTTTTTTACAACAGATGGCAAACTGCATACAGTTAATAAATGGGACTTAATTATTGCCCATCCGCCGTGTACATATTTGTCTATCGCATGCACACAAGGGCATACCCTAAAAAAACGCACTCTACAACAAATATCAGACAGAACTATGCTGAGAATACAGGCACAACAATTTTTCATGGCGTTTGTAAATACGGATTGTGAACAGATTGCAGTTGAAAATCCTGTCGGAGTAATGAATACTGTCTATCGTTCGCCTGATCAGATTATACATCCATATTATTTTGGTGACCCGGAACTAAAAAGGACATGCCTGTGGCTGAAAAACCTGCCCGTTTTGGATTATTCTGAGACAATTATTGATAAACCAAAGCCAATCGGAATAGGCAGTAACGGCAAAAAAGTGTATTTTACTGAAGGGTGTTCTAAAAATCGGAGTGTAGCCAGATCCAAAACCTTCCCCGGTATAGCCAGAGCAATGGCTGAGCAATGGGGCGGTAAGATAAATTAAAACGCAGGGAGGAAACCAAAATGTACACAGGGAAAACCCATACAGTATATGCAATAGCATATTTTAATGACGTCATATACAGTTCGATTTTTTACGAAAATGAGGACGATGCGGAACAGTTCGTAAATGACGGTATAGGCGAAAAAATTATAAAAGTACATCTGTCAGACGAATCATATAAAGTGTTAAAGAGAAAAGGAGTTATAAGATGAGCTGCATTTACGATTATGACAGTCCTTGCGAGTGTGATATTGAAGCATGCAGAACCTGTTATAAAAATCCGGACAAGCCGGAACCGGATTGCGATCCAGAAAAGGAGGAAGTAAAAAATGTCTACCATGTATGAATTAACTGATAATTTTATGGCAGTTTTAGAAATGGCGTCTGATCCTGAAATACCGCCGGAAGCCATAGCCGATACATTAGAGGGAATTGAAGGAGAAATAGAACTTAAAGCACAAAGTTATGCCATCATTATAAAAGAGTTGGAAGGAGAAGCCGTAAAGCTTAAAACAGAAGAAACACGGTTGTTAAGTAAAAGAAAATCATTGGAAAATAATATAAAACGAATAAAAGATAATTTGTTCAATGCAATGAAAATTACCGGAAAAGAAAAATTTAAAACAGATTTGTTTTCATTCGGAATTCAAAAAAGTCCGGCTAAGCTAGTTATAGATGATTTATCATTAATACCTGAAAAATATTATGTTGAACAAGCTCCTAAGCTCGACGAACAACGATTAAAATTAGATTTGAAATCAGGTATTGAATGTAAATACGCCCATCTAGAACAGGGCGAGCATGTAAGGATAAGGTAGGTGATAGTTAATGGCAAATGTAATTTGTATAGCCGGCGAAAGCGGTTCAGGTAAAACCACATCGCTTCGCAATTTAAATCCGTCAGAAACATACATAATAGACGCTGATAAAAAAGGGTTGTCGTGGAGAGGTTGGAAAAAGCATTATAGCATTGAGAATAAAAATTATTATGCAACCGATATTCCGAAAGATGTACATGCAACTATGAACGCTATAAATGTACGCAGACCCGAAATAAAAACTCTTGTAGTTGATACTATAGGCTCGATTATGGTTGCGGACGAAATGAGACGAATGAAAGAAAAGGGCTATGATAAGTGGCGGGATCTAGCCCAATGTATATGGGGTATGGTAGACTCGGCACATACGTACAGACCTGATCTTACCGTAATATTTATAGCGCATACCCAAACTGAACGTGATGACAGCGGATTTTTATTCACACGAATTAAAACCAGCGGTAAAAAATTAGATAAAATTTGTCTCGAAAGCAAATTTACCACGGTATTGATCGCAAAGTGTGTCGGAGGAAAATATATATTTGAAACACACGCCAAGAACAGTACAGCAAAATCTCCTATGGGTCTGTTTGAGCCAGACGAGATACCCAATGACATTGTAGAAGTTATAAAGGCATTAAATAAATATGAAAATGAAGAATAACGGAGGTTATAATGATACAGAAATTTAGTGATTACGATAATATTCAAGTTTATGAGGGCGGGCTTGCACTTGAAGTCGGAGGATACGAACTCATCATTAAAGGCGCAAGAGTCGAGGAATTTAATGACTTTTCAATTTTAAAAATTGCATTTGATATAATAAACCATGATAAATACGGAAAATTTTTTGAAAATAAATTTAAACAGTCTTTATTGCAAAATCCAAATGCAAAATGGCCTAACACAGGAATATTTGATGTTTTTATCCCAAAAGATGATGGGAGTGAAAAAGACGGGTTAACAAAACAGTTATTCAAAAGATTTATTACAAGCGTTGAGAAATCCAATTCCGGATATGTATGGAACTGGGACGAAAAAAGCCTTATCGGAAAAACATTCGGAGGAGTTTTCGGGCGTGAAGAATTTAAGGACAATAATGGAGAATACCGTTTTGTAATAAAATGTAGATTTGCGAATTCAGTTGAACGAATCCGCAGCGGCAATTTTACAGTTCCTAATGATAAACTGTTGAAAGAACACAGAAACAATCAACATAACAAAAGCAATGGTGAATCGCTCGGCGATTTATCCGAATATGAAGAAATCCTGGATGATGGAGACGTACCGTTTTAAAAGTTACAATTTGATTACAAAATAAAGTTAATTGCATATTTTAATGCAAAATCAGCAGTGAATCTGCCCATTAGTGAGGGGGTGAAAAGTTGGAAGAAAAAAGAAGTTTTATACTATACAGCAGTTACATGGAACAATTTAATGAGTTATCAGATGAACAAGCAGGTAAACTTATCAAGGCAATATTTATGTATGCAGAGAAAAAAATTATACCAGAATTTGATGATGGTATGGTAAAAATGGCATTCAGCTTTATAAAAAGCAGGATTGACTTGGATTTGGAAAAATGGAATAAAACTCGTGAAAAACGTTCCGAAGCCGGAAGAAAAGGCGGCAAGCAAACCCAAGCAAATCAAGCAAATGCTTCTTTGGTTAAGCAAACCCAAGCAAATCAAGCTGTTAATGTAAATGATAATGTTAATGTTAATGTAAATGATAATGTAATAAATATACCCCCTATATCCCCCAAGGGGGATAAGCCGAAGAAAAAACCTGAAACAGACTCTTTCAGTAAATCGTTTGATGATTTTTGGAAAGCGTATCCGAAGAAGGTTTCAAAGTCTAATGCGTTAAAGGCATGGAAAAAACTTAAACCAAACGACGATTTAGTCAGGGAAATCCTTTCTGCTTTGGAGAAGCAAAAACAATCTTCTCAGTGGCAAAAGGATAACGGACAGTTTATTCCATATCCTACAACATGGCTTAATGGTAAACGTTGGGAGGATGATTTAAATACAGGTGAGGAGGAATCCCATGAACACAATAGCAGACTATACGAAGGACTTCTCTGACGGAAACAAATTAAGCTATGAAGATTTTGTCCGTAAGCGCTGCAAATGGTATAACGAAACTGAGGGTGATTTGCCTTACATAAACTGCGATATCTGCAAAAATAAGGGTTACATTGCAGAGCTTGATACGGATTTAAATGAGATCAGAGTTGAGTGTAAATGTATGTCAAAGCGAAAAAGCATAAAAAATCTTGAACTGAGCGGATTGGGAAATCTGATAAAAAAATATACGTTCAATGCGTATGAGACGTCAAAACCATGGCAATCGGAAATCAAGAAAAAGGCGTTGTTATTTACGCAAAATTCAGGCGATTCATGGTTTTATGCAGCAGGACAGTCCGGAAGCGGCAAGACCCATATATGCACTGCTATATGTACTAGGTTTATTTCATGCGGCAGGTCAGTAAGGTATAAAGTTTGGCGCAATTTGTTTCACGAGTTACAAAGTAATCAATTTGATGAAACAGAATATAAAAATAAATTTAAATCCATTTGCGATACTGATATTCTGTATATTGACGATTTTCTGAAATCCAATTCAAATAACAGTAAGTTCAGTGATGAATTGAATTTTGCATTTGAAATCATTAACAGCAGATATAACGCCAACAAAAAAACAATTATTTCGTCTGAACTGCTGATATCGGATATAAACAAATACGATTCTGCACTGGCTGGACGAATTGCAGAAAAATCAGCAGGGTTTACTATTCAAATCCAGAAAGACGATAATAAAAATTATAGGTTAAGGTGAGGCAGTGAAATACATAATTGACGAGATACCGCCTAGTAATAATAAATTTATAGGCAGGACGAATAAATGGGAGTATCAGGAAAAAAAGAAACATTGGGCGCAACTGATTAATTTAAAATGCAGACCTAAGCCAGACAAGCCATTTGACAAAGCAACAGTAAAGATTACGTATTATTTTCGTACTAAAATAAGACATGATCCTGATAATTACAGCGGTAAGTTTATTCTTGACGGATTGGTCAAAGCCGGAATTATTGCTGATGACAGTTTTAATAATATTAATCTGATACTGTCTGGAAAGTACGATAAGGATAATCCAAGGACGGAAATTGAAATTATAGGAGGACGCCATGAATGAGATAAAAATGACGGTTAAAGAAGCCATAGAACAATTAAATGACTTAAAGCGTGACCGTGAAGGTTTTGCTAAAAATGATGAGCCTGATTCTATGTTTGCTTATGATATTAAAGCGATTGACGTGGCTATAACGGTTATGGAAATGATCATCGACGAGATGCCTACTATTGAAGCTGAGCCTATAAAACACGGTGAGTGGAAACAATGTTTTATAGATTGTGGAAAACAAATTGAGGGAAATGAATGCTCCATTTGTGGGATACAAATTTATGGAGGTAGTATGGATATGTTTGTTTATTGCCCCAACTGCGGAGCGAAAATGGAGGAATAAAATGGTAAGATTTACAGAACGTGATGAACATGGTGATTTATACGTTAAGGAACATGATTATATTTCTGCTAGTAAGAAACTAGCAGAATATGAAGATACAGGTTTGACACCTGAACAGATTATTCAGATGGAAAGAGAAAATATAAAATTAAATAAACAAAATGAGGAAATCCAAAACAGCAAAATTAAATATTACTATCGTGCTAAAGATGCTGAGGATAGGTGTAAAACAACCGAAAAACAAAACAAGCGGTTGAAAGAATTATTGAAATTAGCATTTGAAGAAATTGAACGATTTTATGAGTTGAATACTGGTGTACGAATCGTTACCTGGAGGTATCCAGAAATAAAGTTTGATTTTACGTTAGATAAAAATGATAGGCAGATTTGGAAGTACGCCGATGAAGTTGAGGAGGTATTGAAAGATGAATAGAGAGATATTGTTCAGGGGTAAGCGTGTTGATAGTAGTGAATGGTTTGAAGGATCATATTGGCTTTCACGTTCGGCGGTCAGAGAAACAACTTACATAACGGATGGCTATGGAAATTTATTTTGTGTTATCCCCGAAACAGTAGGACAATATACAGGTCTGAACGATAAGAACAACGTTAAGATTTTTGAGGGGGATATTTTAAAATTCAGATCGGGAATTTATTCTGTTGAATGGGATAATGAACACAGCAAATTTTTACAGAGAGACGGGCAATTTAGCAGAGAATTTCACATTTGGATTGAAAAATCAGAAATTGTCGGCAATATTCATGACAATCCCGAATTGCTAGGAGGAGATTAAATGTATTACAAAATAAAATATTAAGGTGTAGCATTTGTGGAATGCGAAAATGAAGAACAAGCACAGGAATTATTTGATAATAAAGAATATTTTATGAACACTATAGGAAGTCAAAAAGCGGAAGTATGTGATAATGAAGAAATAGAATTTATATCAATGCTTTATTCTGAAAATGATGATGAGGGAGAAGAAAATGAATGAAAATTTAAAAGTATGCCCTATATGCGGCAAAGTAATAGGATTTAATTCTTATTTCGGAACTTATATTTGTGAAGAATGTGGTTGGGAATGGAGTAGTAAATATGAATGAAAAATTAAAATTAAAACCGTGTCCGTTTTGTGGAGGTAAGGCGAAGTTCAGAACCATATTAAACTATTCTTCGCATTCAAATGTTGGATTTGATTTTGTAATCGAATGCGTAAAATGCAAAACATCATATTCGAAAACATATACAATTCGATTTGAATTAGGCAACAACGGAGAAATCAAACCGATTCTTGACGGCAGAGAAATTGCACTGCAAGCATGGAACAGGAGGACTGAAAATGCCGAAGTATAAAATTTTTGTGGAAGAAACCGTTAAATTAAAACATTTAATTACCGTTGAGTGCGATGAAGATATCATAGAATATATTCCTGATCCTGATGATTTTACAGAAGATATTAGCGATTATGCATACAACATGCTAGATGATATTGACGGTTTAACTGTTTTGTCTGTTGAAGAAGAAATAGATTGTTATGACTGCGATTGTTTTGAACTAGATGATATCATTCCATGCAAAGAGGGCAATTAAACGCTGAAAACACCGCCTAGAATGCGCTGTAATCAATTTTGAATGTGTTATAAGAAATTACAGGGTTAAAATCAGAACGCCTAAAAACAGGCGTAGAATTGAAATATGGAGGTAATGAAAATGGAAACTAGAGAACAAATATTACGGAGAGATTTTTCTGATGAATTTATTGCAAAAATGAAAAATGCTATTGAGGTGTCCCATTATAAATATGGATGGTGTTCTCAAAATTATCCGGAATTAGCCCAAGCTTACAAAAGTATAAAAAGACGTTTAGAGCTGTATGAGGAAACCCATAACACCGAATATCTTGTAGATGTAGCAAATTTTGCCATGATAGAGTACAAATATCCGTCATTTACTAACGCAAAATATATGCCTACTGACAGCGATAAATCACCGGGATTAACTGATGGTATTTCATACAAAGAACTTATGGAGGATTAAAATGAAATCAAGAGTAAGGACGTATTCCAAAAAGGAAATAGGATGGCTATGTGGGGAGGCTATGCCCGAAATAGACAGGTGCATAAACGCAAATGGGCTGGTTTTTTTGATAGCTGTATCAAGGCATACAGGCTGGAAACAAAAGCGCATGGAGGATTTTATAAAAACGCTAAATGAAACCATGGACGAATATCATCAGCACACTATTGATGACGTGTTTGACTGTATGGCGGAACGGGAATTGAAAGAAATAGGTCTGAGCATGAATCAGGTGCTGCCGGAATCACTGCCATTTATGCAGCAGCTAAGAAAATCTAAACTTGCGAAAAAGCCAAATGTTAACGTTACCGAAGCTAAAAAGCTACACGAAGAAATGATAGGATTCCATGAGTATTTTAAAACAAAGGAGAATTAAAATGTCAGCACAAACGTATGTAATCTATGACAAATACAACGGACATATAGTTTGTGACATCAAGGATAATTACAGAATTTTTGACAACGCAGTTAAGGCAGAACAGTACATACGGGATAAGAATTTGAATCAAATTGATTTCGTGGTTGAGAGGAGTGACAAGTTTGACTGCTAAGGAATATCTAATGCTGACTGATATATTATTGAATAGAATTAAGCAAAAAGAAGAAGAAATTGAAATGAATTATGATGAGATAAGAGATTGCAAGGTTACAATGTCAGATGGTACTGAAAATGGTAAAAACGAAAATGGTACAGAACTTAAATTGTGTAACTACATAGATAAAATTAATAAACTACAGCAAGATGTACTAACTGAAAAGGAAAGATTGTTAGCAATTAAAATTGATATTAGAAAAAAAATTAATCAACTTGAATTGAAATATCCTAAAAGTTGTTTATTATTAACAGATCGATATATTTTACACAAATCATTTAAAGAAATATTTGAACGTTCAAAATATACGGAAATCAAAAGCGTTTATAATAATCACGAACAAGCTATCAAAGATTTTATAGAAATGCACGGTAATAATTTTTAAATTACAATAAATTACAATGAATTACCTTGACTTACAATAATAAATATGATATTATTAATCTATAGAAATAGGGCGGAAGCAGCACCGCCCGTTTCTAACCTCTCTTCTACATAATTTTTTATTCCTTGACTACAGCCGTTGAAACTTAGACGGCTGTTATGCAGTCAGTAGTTTCGGTCGGTGCAATTCCGATAGGCTGCGCCAAGCGTTAGAGTAGTTTCCGGTTGCAACTATTTAGCCTGATCAGGATACGTCCGAAACGGTAAAACCGGATTAATAATTTAAGCATCTCCCTGGAGGTGCTTTTTTCATGACTAAATTTATTATGGTAGGTGGTGATTTTGAATAATGAAAACTTAAAAAAGGGAAATCCAGATACACAGTTCCGAAGCGGTCGTGAAGCGGTCGAAAATGGCAGAAAAGGCGGTAAAGCCTCCGGAATATCAAGAAGTTTTAAGAGTGCGTTAAAAAAGAAATTCAAGGAAAACCCGGAGCTTTATGAAGAGCTTATAAATATGCTGACAGATGAGGCATTGACCGAAAGAAACCTTAAAGCAGCTGATATGCTGATTGACCTTATGGGCGAATCCGTTCAGCGTGAAAACCATGCTTTGAAGCGTAAAGAATTAAAATTAAAGGAAGATGCTGTTAAAGGCGTTCCGGAAAAATCAGAAGAACCCACGTTATATAAAGCCTTGGAGGACGATACAAAATGACCTTTAAAAAATTATCTCCTAAACAAAAAACCGTTTTCAAATGGTGCTATAAGGACGATTATAAGGCGATTATTTGCGATGGTGCGGTGCGTTCGGGTAAAACCATTTGCATGATTACATCATTTATTTTATGGGCTATGAGACGCTTTGACGGTGCAACATTCGGAATATGCGGTAAAACTGTACGGTCGGCAGAACGTAATATTATTATGCCCTTGCAATCAATAGTTGATATTACACATTATTTCAAAGTTACTTATACCCGTTCCGTCAATCTGCTGACTGTTGAGGGAATGGGAAAGAAAAATTACTTTTACATTTTTGGCGGTAAGGACGAATCGTCTTACATGCTGATCCAGGGTATCACGCTAAGCGGTGTATTTTTCGATGAAGTAGCGTTAATGCCCCGTTCATTTGTTGAACAGGCAGTAACAAGAACACTTTCAGTCGAACAGGCTAAATTATGGTTTAACTGCAATCCGGACAATCAATTCCATTGGTTCTATACCGAATGGATTCAGAAAGCTGATGAAAAAAACGCACTGCATTTGCATTTTTTGATGTCAGATAATCCTATTCTCTCCCTTGCACAATTGGAATCTGCTGAAAAACAATTTACAGGAGTGTTTCATGACAGATATATTAAGGGACTGTGGGTATCAGCGGAGGGGGTTATATATGACATGTTTTCAAAACAGAAGCATGTACTTTCTGAATTACCCAAAATTGATGATAATAATGCAAAATACATTTCCGTGGACTATGGCACGCTGAATCCTACTGCATTTTTATTGTGGGAAAAAGCAAAAGACGGCAGATGGATTTGTACCAAAGAATATTATTATGACGGCAGATTAAAAGGCGTGCAAAAAACTGATGAAGAATATGCGGAGGATATGATTGAATTTATTGGCGATAAAAAAATAAGATTGATTATCGTAGACCCATCGGCGGCAAGCTTTATAGCGTGTCTGAGACGAAAAGGACTTCCGGTGGGCAAAGCTGATAACGATGTTTTGGAAGGAATTAGATTTACAAGTTCACTTCTTGAGGGTGAAAAGATTTCGTTTATGAATTGCTGCACGAATGCCATTTCAGAATTTACCGCGTATGTTTGGGACGAAAAAGCGGCTAAACATGGTGACGATAAACCGGTTAAAGAACATGACCACGCTATGGACGCAGTAAGGTATTTTTGTAATACGATATTAAACAAGAAAAATCAATGGCTTTATTAATGGAGGTGAAAAAATGCTGACAGCTGAGGAAATACAGCGGATTATTTCAGAGGATTACAGTTCTGAAAAGAAACTGCATGCAAGAAAAGGGCAGTCATATTATGAAGGGGAGCATGACATAAAAGACTACCGTTTATTTTATTACAATGATGACGGAATTTTGGTTGAAGATAAGTACAGAGCAAATTACAGGATTCCACATGCTTTCTTTGCCGAACTTGTAGATCAGGCGGTACAGTATATGCTTTCGGGTGATGAATACATAAAATCGGATATACCGGAACTTCAGCAAGAACTGGACGATTATTTCAACTGCAATGAAGATTTTTCCGCTGAATTATCGGAAACGCTTACGGGCTGTATAGCAAAAGGATTTGAATACATGTACGCCTATAAAAATTCCGAGGATAGAATTTCATTTCAGTGTGCCGATTCTTTGGGGGTAGTTGAGGTTCGATCAAAGGATACTGACAGCGATACGGATTGCGTAATTTACAAATATATAGACCGCATTGAAAAAGGGTATAAAAAAATAGCGAAAATTCAGGTATGGGATAAAGAACAGGTTTATTATTTTATTCAGAGTAACGATGGAAAAATTGAAAAAGACGAATCAGAAAAAATAAATCCCAGACCGCATACTTTATATTCAAAGGGTGAAAAGACGTATTTTAAGGGATTCGGATTTATTCCGTTTTTCCGTCTGGACAATAACAAAAAGCAAATTACAGGACTAAAAGCCGTAAAAGACCTAATAGATGATTACGACTTAATGGCTTCAAGTCTTTCAAATAATCTTGCTGATTTTGATACTCCGGTATATGCAGTAAAGGGTTTTCAGGGCAACGACCTCAACGAATTGCAGCAGAATTTAAAGACAAAAAAGATGATCGGAGTTGGGGAAGACGGTGATGTTGATGTAAAAACCGTTGATATACCGTATCAGGCAAGACAAGCCAAGCTTGAACTTGATGAGAAAAATATTTACCGATTTGGAATGGGACTTAATACTTCCGGATTGAAAGATACCAACGCTACAACCAATATTGCGATCAAGGCGGCATACTCACTGCTTGACCTGAAATGTTCAAAGCTTGAAATCCGCTTAAAGCAATTTTTGAGAAAGCTTTTAAAGCCGGTACTTGACGAAATAAATAAGCATAACAAGACCGATTATCAAATGAAAGACGTTTATTTTAATTTTAAGCGTGAAGTTATGAGCAATGCGCAGGAAAACGCACAAATTAAACTTACAGAAGCGCAGGAACAGTCTGTGAGAATCAATACGCTGCTGAATCTTGCGGCGCAGCTTGACAGTGAAACGCTTATGCAGAACATATGCGAGGTACTTGATATTGATTACGAAGAAATTAAGGATAAGCTTCCGGATTTGGAAAACGCAGACGAAAGTCTTTTAGCTGCCGAATCGGCAATTGAAGGAGAAGATATATCAGACGAAGAACAGCAAACACAACAAGCCGTACTTGACATGTTAGAAAGTTTATTAGAGGAGTTTGGTTAAATGGCATATGCAAGTAAATATTATGACCCCGTAAAGGCGCACGAGTATTATGAAAAGCATAAAAAGCTTAAAGGTCAGCATTCTACAAAAGGCATGACGAATTCCCAAAAGGAAATGGCGGCGTATGTCAAGGATAAGCTGAGTGCAGAGAAAAAGCAGAAGCTTGAAAGCGTAACCAAAAAGGCACAGGGGCAAAGAGCAGATGTTACCGCTGCTGCCAAGGCAAAAAGAGAAATGTTTGCGAAGTCATGTTCCAATATAATTACCAGTCTCAGAACTAAATTGCAAAATATGAATCCGGATCAAAAGAAGTTTGCCAGGCAGCGTATTCAGGAGGAAATTTCTAAAGTACGGGAAACATATGCAAAAAGAAAAGCAGGTGTTACATCTGATGCAAAAAATCAGAGAAACTCAATAAGCGCTTCTGCTAAAACGGAAAAGGCAAATATACGTACTGATTACAATAATAAATATGCGGAAGCTCTTAAGGATATAAGGAAAAACGCAAAATGAATAATCGGCAAAAGGAACTGCTTAAACATCAGCTTAAAAGTGAAAAAGAGATACTTTCTGAATTGAAAAAGATTTATGAATCGTCTCTTTCAGAAATTGACGAAAAAATACAGATACTCTTATCAGATGAATTGACACAATCAAAAATTTATCGGATAGAATATCAAAAAGCTTTAAAAGGTCAGGTTTCGGCTATACTTGAAAATCTAAACAGCAATCAATATGAATCGGTAAGCGATTACTTGAAAGATTGTTATGAAGACGGATTTATTGGTACGCTTTACGATTTGCAGGGGCAGGGAATACCGTTGATTTTTCCTATTAATCAGGAAGAAATTGTTGAAGCTATAATACTTGACAGTAAAATTTCCGAGGGACTTTATACTAAAATGGGGAATAACGTAAGCGATCTGAAAAAGCGTATTTCTTCCGAGATATCAAGAGGAATATCGACAGCATCGCCGTATGCTGAAATAGCGCGAAATATACGCAGTCATGCAAATATCACGGTCAATCAGTCAATGAGAATAGTAAGAACAGAGGGTAACAGGATACATAATCGTTCCGCTCTCGATGCCGCTTTAAAAGCAAAAGCGAGAGGAGCGGATACCGTTAAAGTCTGGGACGCTACCCTTGATGGTGTGACACGCCCGCATCACAGACAGCTTGACGGTCAGGTAAGAGAACTGGAGGAAGATTTTGAAGTAGATGGGTTGACTGCGTGTGCACCGCTGAATTTTGGAGTTGCGGCAGAGGATTGTAATTGCAGATGCGTTTTACTTACAAAACCCCGATGGGATTTAGACGGCGCATTTACTAAGCGGAATAATGAAACCGGCGAGCTGATGCATTTTGATAATGTAAAAGATTATTATGATTTTAAGCAAAAGTACTGGGATTATATTGACAATTCCGGTGGAAGTGGTATAATAAAAAGTAATATAAGTTATAGAACGACTGAAAGCGGAAAAACAATTGCTACTCGTACAATTACAGGAGAATATGGAGTGAAATTACCTGATGGGAGTTTATCACCTATAAAAAATCCTGTTTTTGATAAGTATGAAGTTTTTGCAGGAAAAGGTTCTGACAAAGAACTTCGTGTTCGTGATTTTCTTGTTGAAAATTATGGTGGGAAGTCTGAAGAATGGTTTCACGCAAAAGGTTATACTGATGTTACCGATGTCAGCGGAACAACCAGAAAAGCAAATGTACATTGGTTTGAAGAAGAAACAGTAGGTATAAAGGAAATTTATATAAAAGGGTGGTCGAAAAAATGAAGGTAAGATATATTGGGGAAAAATATAAAGTAGTTTTACTCAAAGATAAAGTATATGATGTGATATCAGTTGAAGATGATGCGTATCGAATTATGACAGAAGCAGAAACCGATGGTATTTTTTATAAAGGTGAATTTGAAATAGTTGAGGAATAACCGCCCATGAGGCGGTTTTCTTATATCCAAAATTCAATAAGTTTATTAGCATCTCGAAAGAGGTGCTTTTTTTATACCCAAAATTTAAGAAAGAGGTCAACTTTATGAAAAAATTATTTATTTCACAGCCAATGCGAGGAAAAACAGACGAAGAAATTCTCCGAGAGCGAAACGAAGCGATTACAATTGCTAAGGATATCATGAAAGATGATATTGAAGTTATTGATTCATTTTTTCAAAACGCTCCTGCTGAAACTAAGCCTTTATGGTTTCTCGGTAAGTCGATTGAACTTCTTTCATCTGCTGATGTGGTTTACTTCTGCAAAGGCTGGAATGATGCAAGAGGTTGCAGAATTGAGCACGAATGTGCTAAAGAATATGGCATTGATATAATTGAATAGTTGATTAAGCACTTCACCGAGGTGCTTTTTATATGTCCCGTGCGGTCACGCACTGTCCTAAGTATGACATAAAACTGCTTAGAAAGGAGATTTAAATGGAATTTTTAAAGGCAATTCTGGGTGATGAACTGTACTCGCAATTTGAATCTAAAATCAACGAGTATAACGGTTCAGAAGCCAACAAGGACAAACAGGTGAAAATCGGAAATATCAGTACCGGAGAGTATGTAAGTAAAAGCGATTACGATGCTTTAAATGAAACTCTCAAGGGTAAGGAAACTGAACTTGCCACAGCTAATACGCTTATTGCAGATTTGAAAAAATCAACAAACGGAAATGAGGATTTACAAGCTAAAATTTCCGGCTATGAAACCGATATTATCAATCTACAGGAGCAGCTTGAAGAAACCAGACTTAAATCCGCAGTTAAAGTCGCACTGCTTTCCGCAAAAGCTGCCGATGTGGATTATCTTACATTCAAGCTGAATGAAAAAGGCGAAAAACTAGAACTTGATGAAAACGGTAATATCAAAGGCTGGGAGGATAAGCTTTCCGGACTGAAAACACAGTTCCCGAATATGTTTGAATCTGGTGAAAATAAAAGCGGCTTTAAGGTTTTGGGAGACAATAGACTTCCCGGCGACAGAGAAGAAAATACATTAACTAAGGATGAAATTCTGAAGAAACCCTATGCGGAAAGGGCAGCTTTATATGCTGAAAATCCTGATGCATATAATGAAGCCATGAAAAATTAAGAAAGGCAGGTAATTTATTATGTCAGTAACTAAATTAAATGACATTATTAATCCACAAGTAATGGGGGATATGATTGAAGCAAAAACGGTAGCTCTATGTAAGCTTACTCCTTATGCAAAGGTTGATACTACATTACAGGGCACAGCCGGTGATACAAAGACAGTACCATCATGGAATTATGTAGGTGATGCTGAGGACTTTGACCCTGAGCAGGGGAACGAAATGCAGACTGCAAAGCTAACAGCTTCAAGCACAACATTCACAATCAAGTGTGCCGGTAAGTCAATTTCGATTTATCAGACAGCTATTAACAGCGGTTTGGGAAATCCGATCGGTCAGGCTGAAACACAGCTTTCAAAATCCATAGCCGGCAAGGTAGACAATGACGTACTTGATGCAGCATACACAGGTACTAATATTTATGCGGCTTCAACACTTGCGGCAGTTTCCTATGATGGAATTGTCGATGCAAACGCAAAGTTTGAAGATGAAGAGGACGGAATTGAAAAGGTTATGTTTATCAATCCGGCACAAGAAGCAACACTTCTCAAAGACGATGATTTCCTGTCGGCTGATAAATTCACAAGCGGTGTTGCAGTAAACGGTGCGATCGGTAAGATAGCAGGCTGTTGGATTAAGAAGTCCAAAAAGGTAAAGCTTATTCAGTACGAAAAGGCAGAAGATGGTACGATTACCATTGTTGCAGAGAACGGCACAGAATCCTCTACAGCTAAGAAACTTTCAACAGTTCAGCCGTATTGTCAGGCAAAGATCGGGGTGGGTGACAAAGTAAATTCCGTTGCAGCAGCTTCACAGTATTATCTTTGCCCGATTATAAAGTTACAGCCGGATAATCCGGAAACCGAGTATACAGAAGACGAGCTTCCGGCACTGACAATCTTCCTGAAAAAGGATACTCAGGTTGATCATGAATGGTTTCCGAAAGCACAGCGTCATGACATTACAGCCGCAAAATATTATGGAGTAGCATTAACAAATGACGCTAAAATTGTCCTTGCAAAGTTTAAGAAATAAGGTGATTTTTTTATGATTATCTCAGCTGCTGATTTAAAGCAGTACATAGAGACAGAAGAATCCGATCCGGTGCTTGAAGTAAAGCTTCAGGCACTGGAATCATTAATTCGTAAATACACAAATAATAACTTTCAGTTGCGTTCTATACGCTCTCAGTCTGCGGTACTGGATAACAAAATATTGAATCCTCCCGATCATTTGAAGGTTGGCGATACCATTCAGATTTCCGACAGTCTGCTGAATAACGGAGTATATACAGTCAAAGAAATTTTCGACTCAGGAATAATTACTGACAGTGATCTGATCGATTGTCAGAAGAATCTAATAACAAAAGTGGAGTATCCGCCCGATGTTATAATGGGTGTGGTGAATATGCTGAAATGGGACTTGCAGAATCGTGACAAGGTGGGGATACAGTCAGAAACAATATCAAGGCATTCAGTGACATATTTTAATATGGACAGTGATAATTCGATTATGGGTTATCCAAAATCCTTATTGGGTTTCTTGAAACCGTATATAAAAGCGAGGTTTTAGCATGAAAGGGATAGGCGGTAATATTAAAGCGGATTTTCAGGTTTTCAAATCAACAACAAATGAAATCGGCGAAGCTGTAAAAGCGTGGAAAACAATTCAAAGCATAATCGGCTTTCTTGACATGTCAGGAGGAGATTCTAAATACAATACCTACAATGCTAAAATACAGGAATCAACCCATATTTTTATTTGTGATTATGTAAGTCTTGACAAGAGTATTTCTGCTGAAAAAAGCAGAGTTGTTATTAACGGCAAAATATACGATATCATGATTATTGATAATCCTATGGAGCTGAATGAACAGTTGGAAATCTATCTGAAATTTACGGGAGGACAGTAATGAGCGTTGAATTAAAGGACGATTCCATTAAGGTTAAAGCCGCTTTGAATGATGCCACTGTAAAATTTCTATATGAGTCTGCACAAGTTATACAATCTCAAGTTAAGCAAAACACTGCGGTTGATACAGGGCAATTAAAGGCATCATGGAACTTTACTGTCGATGAATCCAAAGGAGAAGCCACAATTGGTTCTCCGGTTGAAAATGCAATATGGGAAGAATTTGGCACTGGTGAATACGCATTACACGGTGATGGCAGAAAAGGAGGCTGGGTATATGTTGATGAAAAAGGAGGGCACTTTACACGAGGTAAAAAACCCCGAAGAATGTTACATAATGCTTTTGAGACAAAACGTTCCGCCATAGTCAAAGAGGCAGAACGGATTATAAAATCGGAGATGGGAAAATGACGGTAAACGGACTTAAATTTATAGCCGACAAACTTAATGCCGCTGGAATCCCATATTGTTTTGAAGAATGGACAAAGGATATTCAGTATCCTTATTTTGTCGGTTCATATACTGAATCTGAGCCTATCAATGAGGACGGGGAAAGTAATAGTACATTTCTTCTTACAGGAACAACACGGGATTCATGGCTGAGTCTTGAGCAATCAAAAGCTGAAATAAAAAATATTTTTCCGGAAGACGGATTAACGGCGATACTCGAAGATAAAACGGGTATTGCCGTTTTCTATACATCGTCAATGCCTGTTCCTACAGGAGTTGACGAACTCAAACGAATACAAATAAATTTAAAAGTAAAAGAATGGAGAGTGAAATAACATGGCAGGAATTAATGATGAAGTACTGCATTCAGGCATATCTAAAAATACACCGGGGAATATAATGTTTGGTGCCGGAACATTCCACAAGGGATTAAAATACGGCGAGCATTATGCACCGACAACTGATACGTATAAACACCCCGACAAAACCTATTACACTATATCAGGCGGTTCAAGCGGAGGAGTATCGTACACTGAAACTACTGACGAATCATTTATACAAAATAAAACATATTTTGAAAAATACACAGGTTGGAATCTGATAAGTACGGTAATAGGCGCAACAAGCGGCGGCACAAAGCTTTCCATTATACCGGAATTCAGCGATGTTGAAGTAGACGGAGCAACAGTAAAGGTAAAGGGATTAGCGGTAAAAACGGGTGAGACTGCTAAGGTTGAAGCCAATATAATTGAAGTAACGCCGGAAATACTGAAAATGATGGTTGTTGGCGCATTGAATACAGGGGGAGAGATATCTTCAAGATATACCGAGATAATTTCCAATCAAAAAATAAGCGAAGGCGATTACATAGAAAACCTTGGCTTTGTTGGAAAAACCCTTGACGGAAGAGATATTGTGGTTATATTTGAATACGCTCTCTGCACCAGCGGACTTGAAATTGAAGGTAAAAACAAAGAAGCTACAGTTATTAAGGCAACGTTTGAATGCTATGCGGATTTGACTAATAATCCTGTTACGTTGCCATATCATATTTATTATCCAAAAACGATATAAATTGACAAAATAATACATTCGTGATATAATAAAAAAGTCCTGAGTAAATCAGGACTTAAAAAGTGAATTGGGTTTCTGCATAAAACGGTAGGCGGTTTAAATCTTCCCTCGGAAACGGGGGTGAGTTACAATGGATTTAATGGAGTTACTTACATTTTGTTTAGTAATTATTAACATAATTTCTTTATGTAACAATATAAAAAAGAAATAGCCGCCCCACGCCAATAAGGTAGCTATTTCATTAGTTGTCAGTTTGGAGGGATAAACCGCTTATCGCAGTCACCCTTTTCACTTTTATTATACCACAATTTCATAAAAAGTCAAGCGTTCTTTTTAGGACGCTTTTTTCATACTCAAAATTAAAAAGTGAGGTAAATAAAATGTCAGAAAAGAAATTTGAACTTAGAAAACTTTGTGCAAAAGATATATTTGTAATGGTTAAAATTATTTCAAAAATCGGTATATCAGAATTTAAGAATTGTTTTAATACTCCATCTGTAAAAGGGAAGATAAGAGGCAACGCTGATTTTTCAGTGATAGGACTTGAAGTAATTATTGAAATGGTCGGAACAGTTTTAGAAAATCTTCCGAGGTGTGAAACAGATATTTATTCATTCCTTGCAGATTTAAGCGGAATGAAGTCCAATGAAATATCTGAGTTGGGAATGAGTGAATTCGCAGAACTGATTGAAGCGGTTTTAACAAAGGAAGAATTTAAGGATTTTTTTACGGTTGTATCAAAATACTTGGTCAAGGAGGAGAAGCGGGAGTAAATTTCTTTGATATGATTTTCTCAAGATATTCATCGCCGTTTGACTTGCTTGACGGATATATACAAACTGGTCAGTTTACGAGTTTTATATCACAGTTTATAGATATACACGAAGAAGAAAAGGTATGGGAGATATGGCTTAACAAGGCTACAGGCAAAACATGGGGAGAATTCAGAGACTTAGTAATACCGCCGGAAATTGAAACGCCGGATATTTCTGAAATGCTTGCAGAATCAAGCCGCACTTTAGCAAATTTCAATCCTTATGAGGAGGTGGAACATGGAAATATTTAAACTATTTGGTAAAATCGCTGTTGATAATTCCGAAGCTAACAGGGCGATTGATGAAACTGTGGGGAACGTAGGAAACGCTGAACCAAGAATGTCCAAAGCCCTAAAGAAAATAGGAGCGGCGGTTGTTGCCGCATTTGCTGTTGACAAAATAAAGGATTTTGGCAAGGCGTGTATAAGCGCAGGAATGGACTTTGATTCACAGATGTCAACTGTTGCGGCGATATCAGGAGCAACAGGCGAGGAATTTGAAATTTTGAGAGCCAAAGCACAAGAAATGGGTGCTACAACAGCATTTTCCGCTACTGAATCAGCACAAGCTATGGAATATATGGCAATGGCTGGTTGGAAAACCACTGATATAACAAACGGACTTGCCGGAGTAATGAATTTAGCGGCGGCTTCCGGTGAAGATTTGGCAACCACCTCTGATATTGTAACCGATGCTATGACAGCTTTCGGAATGTCTGCTGAAGAAAGTACTCATTTTGCTGATGTATTGGCGCAAACTGCAACAAATGCAAATACTAACGTCGGCATGATGGGTGAAACATTTAAGTATGTTGCTCCGGTTGCAGGTTCTTTAGGTTACAATGTTGAAGATACAGCCGCTGCAATCGGGCTTATGGCAAATAGCGGAATTAAAGCTTCACAAGCAGGTACAGCTTTAAGAACGCTTATGACAAATATGGCGAATCCTACCGATAAAATGGCGGAAGCCATGGATACATTGGGCATATCTCTGACAGATTCAAGCGGTGAAATGAAAAGTTTTGCTGAAATTACTGAAGATTTAAGAAATGGATTTTCAGGACTTACAGAAGAGCAAAAAGCAAGTACAGCGGCTAATCTTGCAGG
>OHJA01000519.1_pt1 | contig 22476 bp, 16 predicted proteins | sample 1568441 | NCBI WGS metagenome assembly OHJA01 (sample SAMEA3879500, study PRJEB24766) | human gut metagenome | biome: human-associated habitat; feature: feces | place: USA | collected 1985/1987 | reverse complement strand
AGTAATCCCGCAAACCCCCGTTCGTTCGGATGATTGGCCGCTTATTGCCGTTCGCTCAACTCTTTATAAAGCTCCAGCCGCAAGCCGCAGTAGTTTTCGATGATATGGCCCATTTTTTCGACACGTTGCAGGTGCATTTCCAATTCCTGCGGCGCAACATCGAAACCAATGTCGTAGCGTGCCTTTACCAGAAAACTCTTCAGACGCGGCAGCGTGAAGATATTTTCGATATGGTTATCGTCTAAAACCAGCATCAGCTGCGTCGAGAGCGTCCGCATCCGTTCGTGCATCACGACCGGATCGTGAATATCGAACTCCAGCCCGTGATAAACATAATAGAGCGTATGATAAAAGTAGACCGTAGCCTGCGCCATGAACAAAGCCGCCAGACGCATATTGCGGCTCTCGCTGAAGGCGTCCTGCGCCTGTTCGATCAATTCGTTGCCCAGCATCCGGAACGTATCGAAATGAAATTTGGCGTCCGCATAGGCTGCGGCAAAGTTGATCGGGTGTTTCGGGCGGCGGAAATGGTAGTGATCGCTGCAATAGAGCAATTCGCCCTCGGAATGCGCGAAATAGAGAAAGGGCGTCTTATTGGATTCAACGTAGTTTAACGTCATAATATAGAGATTGATGTATGCAATATCCCGGTGTTTGACGGGCATTCTGTAGCGGAGTAGCCGCTTCGCCCGCATCCAATCGGTTTCCGGGATTTTTAAATCATCGCTGTAACTTAGATAGTTACGGCGATGGTTGTTTTGTAGGTAATGATTTAGTAACGCAGGCTCCTCATTTCTACATCCAATCTCCATCATGTCAAAGACTCTACGACAAATATACGCAATTTCTGACAAATAATCAAATCTCTATTTGCTGTTTTTCTGTCTGTTGCGGACTGGAGCGGCCAGGAGCGGACATCGGGTACAGAATGTTTCGGGTGCTATTAACTTGCAGGATTCATATTCAACACACTTAAATTTATTTGTTATGAATTGCATCCTGATTGAAACGAGCGCCTACACCGATCTTCAGGCGCATGTCCGGCGATTGTTGGAACGAGTATCTGCATTGCAGGCTCTCACGGAAAAATCTCCGACCGCCCGTTGGCTGACTACAGATGATGTTTGCAAAGCACTTAGCATTACCAAACGCGCCTTGCAATATTACCGTTCCTGCGATATTATACCTTACACAGCCATCGGAAACAAAGTACTATTCCGAGAAGACGATGTTTGTCGCTTGTTGGAAAAGAATCTGATAAAAAACGAATAGAACATGCACGACGATATTATTACCCGCGACAGCAGTGAACTCAAAGAACTGCGTCGCAATATCATCCAAGCTATCCAGTCCATAGATATCTTGATCGACACGCATCGTCCGGCAATCGGCAGCGAGGTCTATCTCACCAGCGAGGAGATCTGCTCGATTTTCAGTATCAGCAAACGGTCGTTACAGAACTATCGAGACAGCCGACAGATACCCTATACGTCTATTGGCGGTAAGATTCTTTATCCTCAGTCGGCGCTCTATAAACTGTTGGAGAGCCACTACGTCAGTCCCCTTAGATGATGAATGGGCCGGAGATCACTGCTCCGGCCCGTTTTTCATTTCATATTCGACAAAGTTGCTGCCATCTACGATACATATCCGATTGTCGGATGTTCCGAAATCTATTTTGATCGGATATCTGTATAGCGGCAGGAAATATTTCCTGCCGAATGACTTGCGTATTGCTTCCACGGCAAACAGAATCCCGGATTGCGCCGTAATGGGGCCCTTGTATTCGGAATACTCCTGCATAATCAACAATCGACATTTATTGACGTCGTCCAGCGTGAAAACATCTCCGTCGGCGATCCGTTTCAAAAGAGTTACTCTATGGGCTTCCAGCATCGAGAAATCTATCCGTTCATTTTCGGCCGTTCCGCGCTGCCGGAGTTTTTCTTCTTTGATTCTCATATCTATTCGTTCGAAATGAAGTCCTTAACGTATTTACCATGCGTGTAAATATCGCGTTCGACAGTAAGACCGAACGGCAAACGAAGGTTCTGGAGTTCCGAAAGCATCAGGTAGCCCCATTCCCATTCGTGGATGTGACAATAACCGAATAGCCGCCAATCATCGCCCTCGCGTTCGGCTTCGGTGATGAGCCAAGTTCCGCTACCGCAGGGGTTGAAATATTTGACGAGGACTTCGGCCTCCAATCCTTTCCCATCTTGCGAGTCGATGGGATGACTCTCGAATTTCGAGATAATCTCTTTTGTGAGCAGTTTCATAAGAAATAATATTTTAGACTGCCCGGAACGTCCGGACAGCAAGAGGCGCATAGCCACCGCAGGCAGACAAAGACAAGGCTTTGGGACTTGGCGTGTCGCCTGTGGTGGCTATCTTGCTGGCTGGGCGGACAGTCCCGTATTATCCTGATAGACTTGTTCACGGCAGGATAAATTCTTATCTTTGTCATGCACCATTCCTAAATGCAAAACAGACGATGAACAGAATCATATTGATCGGAAACGGCTTCGATTTGGCACACGGACTGCCGACGAGTTATGCGGATTTTATTCGGGGATACTATACTATTCAGAAACTGAGATTGCTGAAGGGTGAAAGCGAGCTGAATGATGGCCTCTGTTCTGTCAAAATATGCAATTCCGAGGATCAGCGAGCAATGCAACGGTTTCGCTGGCTTTTGAATGATGGTATGTTCAAATTCACCGCACATTGTGGAGCGGAAACTCCTGTAGAAAAATATAATAGCTTTTTTGATAACAGATCAAAATATGAGAGTAAATTCTTTGAAGCGATAAACAAGGTTATCGAAACAAAAAACTGGGTAGATATAGAGAGTGAGTATTATTCATGGCTTAAAAAGATTTATAAGCGGGATAAATGTGAATATACGAGCCCGGTTCTGCTCGATAAAGATCTCGAGATGATTAAAGCCTACTTAATTGCTTATTTGAAGACCATACAACAAAAACATTTCCATCCGGAACTAAAAAAAGAATGTATATATCAAACAATCTATGAACCGTTCCATGTCAATGACATTGCTTATGGAAACCGAAAGGAGTTCGATGAGTTTTTAACGGCCAGATTCAAATACTTAACCACGGAAAATGAAGCTGAGATCGACTGTTTCTTACGGCAGTTCGGTCAATCGTATCTTTCCCGGCAATCAGATATCAATCTATGCAAAGATTCCATCCGAGACCAGAATAAACAAGATGTACTGGATGTTTCGAAACATATTAAAAAGGTCAAGGACAATAAAGGCGATGTTCCCGACTGTTTCCTATTCCCGGATCAAATCCTGCTGCTGAATTTCAACTACACGAGTACGGCCGATCTGTACGTTCCGAAAGGCTCGGGCTCCGAGATCAACCATATTCACGGCGAACTGGATAACGATAAAAATCCGATTATCTTCGGCTATGGAGACGAGCTGGACGATGACTACAAGGAGATTGCCAAGTTGAATGACAATGACTATTTGAAGAACATCAAATCCATCCGCTATCTGGAGACGGACAACTACCGCAAATTACTTTCGTACATCGACTCCGCACCGTTCCAGATTTATATCATGGGGCACTCATGCGGCAATTCGGATCGCACGCTGCTCAACACGCTGTTCGAGCATAAGAATTGCGTTTCGATCAAACCTTTCTACTATCAGAAGGACGATGGCAGCGACAACTATATCGAACTTATCCAAAATATCTCGCGTAACTTCAACTCCATGCAGCTGATGCGGGATCGTGTCGTAAATAAGTCCTACTGCCGTCCGCTCGTTCCTGCAAACTGTTGAATCGAAAAAGCAGCTGCGATCATCTATTCGCAGCCGCTTCGTGCCTACTCGGCAGGTTCCCAATCAGGAATCTGCACCGTGTCCTGTATTTGAGGACATCGGATGATCTCCACTTCCTCGTGGTCATATATATTGCAGCCTACAAAAAGCGAGGCTATCAGTACGCCCCATATTGCCACAAGCAGGCAATAGAGGATAGCACATTTGATTCTCTGTTGTTTCATAGCGACTTTATTGTTTTAAAAGTTCAGCGATTTCCGGATCGAGATTACCCCGATATTCCATGCGTTCGTCCAATCGACAGGCTTCGAGGAAATGTTTCCGTCCCTCGGCCTTGTGTCCCAGCCGCGAGCAGGCAATGGCCTTCAGATACTCCGTTACAGCATCTTTGGGCATCGTGGCGAGCAGCTCCAATGCCCGCTCGTTGTGATCCAGCGACAGATGTGCCACGACCGTATTGCGGTCGTTGTAGTCGTTCAACACATAGAGCGCCTGCGCATAGCGACGTTTCTGCAACAGCTCCACCCCGCGGGCATAGGCCGTATCGAGTTCCGTAGTGTGAATCGTATCCTTGACCATGCCCTTGCGGCGCAGATTGTAGCGGAAGTTCACGGCCCGCAGCTGCGGATAGATCGCCGAGCGGATGTAGGCATAGTCTTTCGGGAAACGCTGCCGGATCAATAGCTCCCTCCGGTCGGGATTCTTCTCCCCGGCAATCACCTCCAGAATGGCCTCGCGGTTTTCGATGCTCTTGTCTGTCCGGATGTGCTGCGCCAACTCCGGCCAGTCCTCGGCGATCCATTTGACGGTCAGCATCGTGTCGATCCGGCGACCATAGCGTTTTACAAGGTACTGTTTCAGGGCTTGTGCCCGCCCCTTCGACAGGCGGTCGTTGAAGGCATAACGCCCTTCGGGGGACGAAGCGGCCGTCAGCGTGATGGTATCGACCCAGAACTCTTCCTGCTCGACGATCTGCCGCATCAGTCCGGTGATCTTGTCCAACTGCCGCCGGTTGTCGCCCAGCATATCTACCACGCGCGTATCGCCTACGAAGAACTGAATGTAGTTGCGATCCTGTACTGTCACATATTTGTCGATCACCTTGATCCGGTAACGCGGCAGGGTATCGACGAAGGAGAGCATCGACGATACGATGTAGGAGAGCGTATCGGTCGACGGCAGGCGGTAGGCACTGTCGTCCACGGCCAAGACCTGCCCCTGAAGCGTGATGAGCATCTTTTTCGAGGTTTCATCGGTCTTCACCTCTTGTGAATAATAGTAGGTGACGGCATTGCGGCTTTCGACGAGTGAGTCGAGGCGTGCATCCTTCGGATAGGGAAACTTCACGAATCGGTTGAAAGCCACCTCACGCCGGGCCGTATCAGGCCGAAATCGGTCGACATAAGTTTCATACTGCCAGTAGTCGCGTTCCTGCAGGAGCGAGAAGCGGCCGCCGCGGATCACTAAGTCCTCCAACGGCACCGATTCATCAGGCTTGTGCAGAATCGGCGTGATTACGATGCTGCGGCTGGGGCCTAACAGTTGTTTGGGAAGCGTTATGATAAAGTCGATCGTGACCCGGCCGTTGCGTTCGGGAATGGAACGCATCCGCGATACAACGGTCACCTGTTCGATCTGCAGCGACATCACGCGCTCGCCGTCCGCAAGCGTATCGACCGGCGCGAGAAAGAACGTATTGCTGTCCCTTTGGAGCTTTACGACCTGCGGACGGGAATCCGCCTGTCTCTGCTGCCGATCGGCACGGGTCAGCTGCGAGAGCGAGGCTGTCGTCTGCCGCCGCTGAAGCCGCCCGGCTACCGAGCATCCGAACATTGCCCAGAGCATCGCGGCTGCGATGCCGTATGCAAAGATTCGTCTTGTCGGCATGGCTAAAACAGATAGCAGAATGACACTTCCAATTTGGACGGAGCGAGCGTCCAGCGGCGGGAGCGGTAGATATATTCGTCGTCCCAATCCCCGACCGTGGGATCGCGGCGTGTATCTTTGGAATGGAAAAGGCCGATTCCGGCTTCGACGGATACATTCCAGTGTGTCGAGAGCAGCCATGTGTATCCATAGCTGAATCCCAATCCATATGCCTCGCCTTCGTACCGGCGGTTTCTGCTGCCCAGATCGTAATTCACATAGGACAGATGCGCCCCGAGGAAATGACCTATAAAAGACTCATAGACCCAGTAGCGGCTGCCGAGTTGTACGGCATGGAATTTCATTGAGATATCGGACGTATTGATCGGATTCCAATAGCCGGATGCTTCAATGGTCCACTTGTCCGAGACCGAGACTTCGGCTCCGAGGTTGAGCGTCCCGGAGAAAGCTGCCAGGGCGTTGGCCCTGACAAAGAAAATCTGAGCTTTCGTATGGCGCGGCATGGCGCATATTGCTACGAATAGCATTAAAAGAATGATTGGTTGCTTTTTCATCGTTGTGCTTTCTGTTTGAAAGTTATTGCAGTTTGTATTCGACTAATCCGTTATCCGACGTACGTTTGAATTCCGCAGTGTAGGATGTCACCGAGAATGTGGCATAGGTTCCTATTCCGCCCAACGATACGGAACCTTTACCCGTCGTGCGGTCGGCCTCGATGTTCACCGATACGATATACTGCTTCTTGGTAACTGTTCCGCCGTATGAATAAATGTCGGCGTTGGCCGTCACCCTGACGGTCAGATCGTCTATGACGGGCCGCGAAGATTCTACGGTGACATAGAGCAGGCCCGAGGCTGTACTGAATGTAGGTTTGAGATCGGCAGTTGTCGTAACGCCCATAACTGAGGTGATGATCTCTGCGCTGTGGCCGTCGGTGTCCGTGACGGTAATTTTCAGCGGATTGGGGCCTACCATATTCGGCTTTACCCGTAACGTATTAGAGCCGTTCCCGTATTGGGTGTACGTCGTCAGGGGAACGTCGGAACCATACCGACCGTAAAACACGGACGGCACACCGACAATCGTTACGGTGTAGTTTCCCGTATATCCGGGCTGGGAAACGGTATAGTCGATGTATGCGCGGTCGTAAACCGTCAGCTCGTTTCCCTGCTGGGTGTACGTCAGGGTCAGCTCCGGATTTTTGTAAACCGTCGTCAGCTCGCGCTCCATGCTGAAGCCGTATCGGTCGGTGACGATGAGCCGCAGGCGTACGTCGCCGGGTGTATCCTGCGTATAGGCGATCTCGGCCGTCGCCGTGCCGCTGCCTGAGAGCAGCGGATAAGGCGTGCCCTCTGTGCGGTGCTCGCCGTCGATGGTGACCGTGCCCTGCCCCGCGTCGAGGTGGTACGAGAGGTAAAAATCATTCCCCGCGTCGTTCGTAGATACGAGTTCCAGCGTCGCAGTTGCGGATGCGCCGGGTGCATAACTTTCGGCCAAAGGCGTAACGGCGACTTCGGCCGTCGATACGCGCCAGTCCACGGTGTTCATGCCGAGGATGCGGGCGTCGGTATTGTAAACACGGTTGCGGACGATGTTGAAGTCCGTGGTGTTGTTCTCGCCCGGATAGATGCGGTATGCGACTTTCACACCGTCGGCCTCGCCCTCGATGTAGATATAGGTCGCTTCCTCCGGTGCGACGGACTGGTTTTTGCCGTCTTGGGACCCGATGCCCGCGACCGTTCCCTGCCGGTTCTCGTACAGGTAATACGAAGCGCTGAAAGTCTGCCCGGGGCTTGCGTCCGGGGTCGTGTCGGCCACATCGCCGGATGCCGCGGCGCGGCTTGGAGCAAAGAGCGACACGCTGCACGGGGCGTTGCATATCCGCACGGACTTTATTTCCAGTTTAGAGGCGAACTCTGCGGCTACGGTGCAGCTGAAATTGACCTTCGCTACGGCACGTACGAGCGTAACGTCGAGGCGCATATCCCCGCGCACGGAAACGGCCTGCTCCGCGGACATGGGGAAAGGCCCGCCGGCCAATGCGTCGGGATCCCGGTCGAAGCGCAGCGACCGAACGTAATCCTGCGTCTGCTCGCCCAGATCGGTCCCCGCGTTGGCGACGGCGTAAAGCGTGTAGTCGCCTTTGGGCAGCTCCAGTACGATAGCGCGTTGCGGCGTGAGATACAGATGCCGGGCCGGGCTGCCGCCTGTGGGAAAGAGGTATAGGTTGATGTCGTCGATGCGGGTTTCATCTGCGGCCATACGGGTACAGGCTTCGCCGGGGCTGAACGTCAGAGTCACTTGCTGCATAGCCTGCCCCGGCGGATTAGGCTCGATGTCCGAATCCGAGCAGGCGGAGTAAAAAAGCAGCATGCAGACGATGCTATAAAGTATCTTTTTCATGGTTCTGATTCTATCGAATTTCTACTCCCGGATACAGCGGACCGGGCGTGCGGCGTAGCGGTAATAGTCTGGTGTGCCGATGTCGGGTGTGGTCGTACCCGTCGAAAACCCGATCGGGGTGCAGGCAATATCATAGAATAAGCATACATTGCTCTCCCAGCGCATGTAATAGGGAGCATTCGTATATAAACTTCCGCCTTTCCCGTTGCCCGAATAGCGGTTCTCGGAGAACATTCCTCCCAGCGGAAGATTGGTTGTGCGGTTCCCGTTGTAATGAATCGTAATGTAGTACGGTATCGACTGACTTACGCCCGTGATACCCCGGAAAGCTTCGGGGCTGGGGACTTTCCAACCCACAGGGCAGGGGTCATAAATGGATTTGTTGCTGACTCGGCTAATGTTGTTTTTACTCGTCGTGACATTTCCCCAAAGATTCGGGTGATTGGGGTAATGCCAGTCGGCTCTCGAAGTCCATTCTTCCCAATCCTCGAACATGGCATTGTTCATAAATGTCGTGGGGTGAGCGATGAACCATTCTACTGTCATCACGTCATAGGGAGATTCCGTCGCGGCATTCCGCGGTTCACTCACGGCGTATTCGAACCCTGCGGCATACACGGCATCGGCACGCTTTACTGCATCCTGACACGTCGCCGGATAAATGAACGGATCTTTACGTCCCCATTGGTAGTAAAGTCCGCGAGATGCCGGCTGCGTGTAGTCTGTCGTCAGGGCTCCGAGGTTCCGATCCATAAATACGGCTCCGGATTTGTAGGTCTGGGCAGCCGCCGCAGGGTCGTAGTCCACCGACCAGATATGCCACGACCAAACGCAGTTCCCGCGGCTGTCGAACAGCCCGATCAGGGCATTTCCCCGGTCGGTGCCTGTTGTGAAAACGATGTGTCCCGACTTGTATTCGGCATCCTTTATGACTGCGCCGCGCACGGTTCCCGTTTCCCAGAGCACACGGGCCTGCGTTCCGGAGAGCTTCTGCGGGGTGACGTTGAGCGTCGTTCTGTTATTGCCCATCACGGTCGCATCGAACGAGTACGAAGTGCCGAGGTCGGGAGCTATGTAGCAGTTTGCCGTGCCATTGCTGTCCAGAGGAAACGTCGCAGCCGTGAATTTTGGAAAGATCGAGGCGTCGGTAGATTTCGGCACATAGAAATAGGTCGTCGATATCGAGAGCCGGGTCGTGTAACCATCCGTGGTGTACCATCCGTCAAATCGGTAGCCTGCGGCGGGCAGTGCCACCAGCGTGCAGCCCATCTGATGACACATCACGGTATGGTCGCGTGTCCCGGAGACCTGCTCGGAGTACAAGGCATCGGAAACAGTCACTTTTCCTTTTCCGTTGTCGAAAGTGTCGACGATCACATCGAGCCTGTTGGCGAAGCGCCGCTCGAAATCGAACGACTGCGCATAGCCTCCGTCGTCCTCGACCGTCACGGTATAGTTCACTTGCGAATTCGCCTCCGTGTAGACAGTCTGATCGTAGTAAAGGAAATACTCGTTCAGTCCCGGCTGGTTCGGAAGACTCAGATCGAGACCCGTCTCTATCGAGGCGTCGTCCACCAAAAAGCGGTCCGTGTCGCCCTGCGAGGCGGAGATATGCCCCCGGAGCGTCAACGGTGCGGGGTCGCCATCTACCTCGATGAACAGTTCGCCCATAATGTCGTATGTGCAGTACCCGCCGATCATATTGCCGCCATAGGTGTCATAGATATTGAGCGTATAGCTGCTCACACGGGTATCCACCTCGCTGTCGCCGAGGATTGAGATATTGAAGCGGTAATGCGTGTTGGCCCGGACGTTGAAATCCGAGGTGTTGTTCTCACCCAGATAAACGCAGTAGGCCAATGCCTTCGCACCACATGTCGCCCGAATGAGCAGGTATGAAGCATTGTCGGGGGCGTTGTCGGGGTTCTTCTGCCGCTGGTCGGTGATCGAAGACACGACACCCTGCATATTGGGCTGCAGATACGAGGTTCCCGCTGCCGAGCGCCCCGAAAGACGGGTTTCGGGACAGTCCATATAATCATCGGGATCGTCCGACGGCAAGGCTGCAATGTCGAAGACCGACGCCGTGCGCGGGACGGAGAGCAGCTGCACGGAAAGCAGTTCGATATCCGAAGGTTTGACGGCGATATCATAGGATATTTTCGCTACGGCACGCTGCACCTCGACTGCTGGTAACGCTCCTCCGGAAGCCGGGATCGTAAGATCGCCTTCCCATGCCATCGGCAGAGCGTCGTATTGATCCATATGCGCGAGGGTAAAATCTTCCAATACGGGGTTATTGCCCAGATCACGGCCCATATTGGCCGCAACGCGCAGCAGGTAGTTCGTCGGAACGCATTCGAAGCGCAGCGTCGCAGAGGTCTGGTAACGGTGCAGGATGACATTGCCGTTCTTGTCACAGAGGTAGAAGTTGATATCCCGGATGGCCGTCTCATCCGCCGAGCGGGTTACGGTTATCATTCTGTCGGGCCGTACTGCCAGTTCGACCGCCACCGTATAACGGTGGGACTCTGAACCGGTATTCGTAGCATCCTTGCCGCAACCGTATAAGGTGAGCAGGGTAATGAATATCAAAAAGTATTTTTTCATAGGAAGAATATTTATCGAAAGAAGGCATAGATAACATCCGGCCTATCGAGCGGATCGTACCGGAAATGCTCGTCGTAGCTCAATACGCCCATGTGGTCGTAGGTCGTACACCACCCGTCGAACACATATCCGCTGTCGGGGACGGCCGTAAGCAGGCAGCCCTCGTCGGGGCAGTAGATGTCGTAATACCACGACGAGAGCGTCGAGCCCTTGACTATGCGCAGGGCGTCGGGCGAAGTGACGATGCCCTTTCCTTGGCTGCCGTCGAACCACTCGGTGTAGACGCGCAACTTATGCGCATAGGTGAATGTAAAATCGCAGCTTGCGATTTCTCCGTAACGGTCGTGCAGCATGACGGAGAACGTCAGCACGGCATGCTCCCGGGCGAAGTTTTCCGGCGTATAAGTAATGCGGTAGATATTCGAATTTCCGCGCACCTCCAACGGGTACAGGGGCTGCCCGGTCATCGTGCCGCAGCCGAACGCCTGCATGTCGCCCCCTTTGAACAGGAGCGTAGCACCTATTTCCGAGGTATTATAATCTCCGGCGAGGTTCAGCGTCAGCACGAACGGTGCGGTATCGAGCAGCACCCCGTCGGATGCAGCAGCCTGCGGCTCGCACTGTATATCGAACCGGTAAGAGCTGACGCGCACGTCGGATTCGTTGTCGCCCCGGAGCGTTATGTCGAACGTGTAATGCGTATTGGCCCGGACGTTGAAATCCGAAGTGTTGTTTCCGCCCAGATACACCCGGTAGGACAATACTTTCGTGCCGCGCACGGCATGGATCAATAGGTATGAAGCATTCTTGGGGGCGTTGTCCCCGTTCTTCTGCGTCTGGTCTGCAATCGCGGGAACCTCGCCCCGCAGGTTGGGCAGCATATGGAAACTCCCGTCCATCGCTTCGCCGTCGTTCGGGTTTTCGGTAAAGCCGCCCTTGATATATCCTGCGGCAGGCATACCCTCGGCGAACACTTCGGTTCGCCACGGCTGGCTTATCACCTGCATACCCCTTACCCGGATGTCGGCGCATTGGGACGCCACGGTGATTTGGTAGCTGATCTTCGCCGCGACGCGCACGACTTCGACGGGCTCCAGCCTGACCGCCGCAGACGACGCCTCGATTACGATGTCGCGCCGCGCTATCATCGTCATACAGCCGTCCGCCGCGGGCGGTGCGGCTTCGTAGGCGATAAGCACTTCGTAAGGCATATTGCCGAGATCGAGGCCGGCATTGGCGATGACGAGCATTTCGTAGCGTCCCGCAAGGCACTCGAAGCGCAGGTCGGACTGCTGCGCATAGAGGTGTACGGACGGCAGCCCGGCAGCGGTGGCGTAGAGGTAGAAATTGACGTCGCGGATTTCATCTTCCGACGGAACGCGGGAGACTGCCATCCGGGCGGCCGGAACGACGGCGACGGCGACCTGCACCCGCTCCCCGTCCGGGGGATTCACCTGCACGGGAGGTGCGGCAGGCTCCTGAAGGGAGGGATTCTCTTCGCTGCACCCATACGATAACAGGGCTGCAAGCAGCATAAAAAGGCAAGTTCTCATTCTTCGAAGGGTTTAGGATAAAGAGCGGGTTCCCGCCCCGGACACTCGGAGACAGGAACCCGCGGCGAATGGATTAAGCGCCCAGATCGACGTTCTGGGTTACGGGCATCTCCCAGTCGGCGACCGTTACCGAAACGGTGCAGTCCTGACCCACGAGGCCCGTGATGTTGGCCGCGATGCGGTAATAGCCGTTGCGGAGGATCTCGCCGGCGGATTTGCCGGTCAGCTCGATCGAATAGGTTACCTCCGAGCGGTCGTCCGAAGTCGAGGCATTGCCGTCCATATCGTAGGTGGCATTGATCTCTAGCAGAACGCGGTTGCCGACAGTCAGGGTGCCGTTTTCGAACAGGTAAAAGAGGTTGTTTTGCGTCCCCGAAGCCGATGCCGGCGTCTGCGTGTGGGTATAGCTCATGGCGCCGGGCGTGGGCGTGCCGGCAATGAGGAGCGACTGCGACGCAGCTTTGGAGAGTTTCACGGAATTGATCGTCAGCGTACCGCCGTACTTCTGGGAGAAGGTCGGGTCGATAGTGGTCTGCATGGCGACTTTGGCCACGGTACGCTTGATCGTAATGGCAATATCAGTTATCGTATTCACGACACCGACGGTCTTGGTCGTCGATCCCGACATCACGAAACCGCCCGAACGTTTGGCTTTCGTGGATACCTCGGCGAAAGTGCCGTTGTAGTCCCCGGCGGATTTCTCCAGCATCGAGGTGAGGGCCGACTTGGTCTTGGCAGACGAGGCGTCGTAGTTGGCCACGGCGTAGAACGAGCATTCGGTTCCGGCCGTGGATTTGGGAAGGGCAAAGGTCGCCGACTTGGCCGTGAGCTCTGCCGAAGTGAAGTCGCGGCGGAGGATCAGCGTTCCGGCCTTGTCGAAAGCGAAGACCGAAAGCGACGAGAGCGAGGACTCCCACGCCTCGGCTTTGGCCGTGTTGTCGAAGAAGGCGCGGGTCTGCTCATCGGCTCCGGCCAGCGTGAGCGTTACCTGTGCTCCCTCCACGGCGCCGGGCGTCGTGGGGTTCAGCGTTTCAGATTCTTTGTCGCACGAGGCGAACAGGGCGGCAACGATAGCCGTTGCGGCAAAAATGAGTTTTTTCATGGTGTGAAAGAATTTAAAAGTGAATGGATTCAGATTATTGACGCTTGCTGCGTTTGCTGTACTTCGGACGCTTGGTGTACGGGACAGGCGGCACCTCATGCCGGGCCGGGCTGCGGTAGCCCGGGACGCCGTTCTCGTCGATCCAGCTGCGGATGCCGATGCGAAGCTCCTCTTTGAGCTGCCGGAACTCGGGGCGCTCGGTGAAATCATCGCGCAGATCATAGACAGCAAAGATCGGAGAGCAAATGCGGGTGAGCTTCAGGGCTACCACCTGCCGCTGGCTTTCGGGAATGGCCGGGAAATCCGTCGCAAGGATCAGATGCACGGTGTCGTATTTCGAGAAGAGCAGATCCCGAAAGAGGACATTGTCCGCAGCACGTATCGCCTGCTCGACAGTTGCTCCTTGTCGGATACTTTCCGTGTAGCTCTCGAAAGCCAGCCGGCTGCGCCGCCCGATCATCGCCCGGTGGAACTGACGCGGGGGATGGCGCACTTCGAGAAAATGCCGCAGGCGCTCCCGGAACCACTTTTCATCGGGGCTTTCCATCGCAAGAGCGGATTAGCGTTTGCGACCGCGGCCCTGACCCTGATCCGGAGCCTGCTCCTGCGCTGTCTCGGCTTTCTGCTCCTGCTTCGACTCCTGCTTTTCCTGCTGCTCCCGGCGCCGCTGCTGCGAAAAATCGTAGACCACACCGTTCGTCGAGGGGTCGATACGCAGGATACAGGTCAGAGGCTTGCCGTTCTTGCCCAGGACGGGATGTTCCTTCTCTTTCGAGCAGTCCAGACCTTCGGGACTCTTCAGCGCATTCAACTGTCGCTCATTGAGTTTTTCGGCCAACGCGGGCGAGACATAGGGCTTGCTGAACTTATAGTCGGTCATCTTGTACTCATCGGAAAGCACGTCGAAGCCGACCTTTCCCGAATAGGTGATGTCACTGTCGCGCATGGCGCATCCTTCGACAAAGGCGCGACCGCCCAGGGCCAGTTCATCCTGCTGAGTACCGTCCAGACGTACACCGTTGAAGTAGTGCAGCTCGGGAACGTCGCGCTTGGGGACGGTGGCAAGGCGGTTCGTCGCAGGGTTCAGCGTGGCAAAGCACCACTCCTTCTCGCCCGTATGCGGGTTGGGGAGCTCATACAGGCGGTCGGGGGTCTTGCCGGCCAACAGCTGCTCCTTCTCGCTCGTGGAGAACATCATCCGGTACTCTTCGCGTTCGAACTCCGGACGCGGCAGCGTACCCTGAAGTCCGATCTGCACGTCGCCGTTCATATCCCGATACGGTTGCAGGGCGAACTGACCCACGACGGGAATATTGCCGACCTTGAGGTTCACGTCATGCAATTCCGTACACGGAAGGCTGTGCTTCATAGCCTCCAGCTCCTTGGGCGTGACGATTATGCCCATCTCCTTCAGCTCCTGAAGTTTCAGGTCGGGGGTGTCGAAGCGGATCTTTTCGAGCTGATAGGATGTAACCCGGTGCTCGCGGAAGGCTTTAAGCCCCTCGGGATCTTTGGGATTGTCGGCAAGTCGCAGCAACGATTGGGTCAGCTCGCTGGCTTTGTCAGCGGCGACTTTCAGGAAGTGCAGCGGTTTGGCGTTTTCCTGCGACATGAAGCCTTTGATGAAGGCTGCGACAGCGTTGCTGTTGCGCAGGTCGTAGAAGGCCGGTTTGTTGGCCGTGAGCGGCTGCGTCGTGGTGACTTTGTACTGGTTGTCTTGCTGCTTGAGCTCGGAAACGGCCTCTACGGCGCCGTTTTTCTCATTGTAAAGCAGAAGTGTCTCCTTGTACTTGGGATCGGCCTGCTCGGGGGCTTGGTTGGGAATCTGATTCTGATTTTCTTCGGACATAAAGCAAAATGTTTTTAGTGAAACAATGGTTTACGCCGCGAAGATAGAGGTGCCTTTTCCGGAACGGTGACCATGTCCGCTCCAGTCCGCTCCAGTCCGCACCGAGGTAGTTTTGATGCCTGTCCCGTCGTACATTTGTAGTTAGTTAAACAATTGAATTATTTTTACAATATCGAGCATGGAATAAGACAGATGTCTCGTTGGTTTTAGAAGCCGTTCAGGACGTTCCGCCCCCATGTTTTACATCTCAAAACCGGACAGTTCGTTAGGCCGAGTAGAGTCCGTGTTTGCGACGATGGTTTACAAGATGTAGTTTTTTCACTTAAATTCTTTCAGTTATGGTTTATATCGGTATCGACATCAGCAAGAGCAATTTTGTAGCAGCTTATCCGTCAGCGAAAGGTTATCGTACCCGAACTTTCCCGAACACAGTTGCGGAATTTGATTTTACAGGAGTATTTGAGTGGAGTCAAGACGTCTCGCCAACTCTCCGAAGAACATGGTATTCCCATGTCTACGATTCATAAGATGGGGCAGCGCTGGAAAGCTAAAAATAGTTGTAGCTTTGTGAGTACCCCTAATCCTTTGCCGATTATGTCCCGCGTTACGAGTGCAGAAGCCAGTGAATTGTTATCCGATAACAAAGCCCTCCGGCGTCGTCTGGAAGAGGCTTTATTACGTCTGGAAGGCTATGAGATCATGGGAGATATCCTTCAAGAAGAATACGGTATCGACCTGCTAAAAAAATCCGCAGCCGGACAGTCCAGCGTCTCAAAGAAAGACACACAGCAATGAGCCTGTCGTTTCTGTGCGGGTTGTTCGGCTATACCCGTCAGGCCTATTATAAACATTTACGGCGTAACACGAAAAGGACATTATCTAATATCCTCCTTTTAAAGGAGGCCGGAAGAAAAACATATTTAGTAATAAAGTTATCAACTTTATCTTTATGTCATTGGTCCTCACCAAATAATAATTTGTTCTGTTTAAATAAAAACAATAAATTTGTATCATATCCAATTTACAAAATAGAAAAATTCGAATTGTTGCAAAATAGTTTGATTCAGCAACAAATACGAGAAATACTATGGAACAGATAACTCAAAATGCAATTAAAGCCATCGCAGCATTGGAGATAAGTAACAATCAATCTTTAGGGGATATACTTACTCCCATTTATTTTAAAAAAGATCAATATGCTCTTTTTTTTAATAGTGAAAATCAGACTGTAGAACTTTTAATATCGTCGAAAAAAAATAATCAGGATAGTGTCATTCGTTTTTTTTACCAATTAACAGAACTACTTTCTATTTTAAAAGAATTGGAGGCGAATCATTTGATCTATGTATTACCGCAAGAATCAACCGAGCCTTGTATATTATATTATCAAGATAAGCAAGATTTTGTTTTAACTCAAGTAGATTCCGCTATATCAATTAGTCCTTCTCTCTGTTTACAATGCAATCCTGACGGCAGTCATATTATTCGTAGAAACAAACAGCAAATTTTAAATGGTAATGAGCTGCCATCAATAGTGTTTAATGACTTGAGATATTTTTTTAATGCAATAGTTTTTCCAACAGCAGGATTGCATCAATACATTAAAAATAATTACTGCACGTTTGAGCTGTATCAGGTAAAAAAGGCTAATAAATTTAGTAAAATAGGAATAATAATAGCTATTGCAGTTGCCGTAATTTCTCCTATTCTATCTGTTTTCATTAGTAATAAATATGGTGTTAGCACATTGAATGGGAAGCAATATAATGAACTAATACAATCTGTTTATTTTCGCGATACCTTAGATTCGATTAAAATTAATAAAGTTTATGGCAGATAATAATAAATCTTTTATGCTGACAGGCTGTGATGCATTAGAGGATTCCATGCTTAAAAGCATATTGCTCTTTAACAACTATAATACCAAGGATAATAAAAAAGATTTATTGCCAATGGCAATATTTTCTATTATAATTCATGGTCGCGGGGAGTATAATATTGACAATATTCTTGAAATATTAAGGGAGCGTTTTGCATTGGATTATAAACCTGATGATATTATTCCACACATTACCAAATTGTCAAGCAAAGGATATATCACACAAACAGAAGATAAGTATAAAGATTGCAGCAAGGATGGTGGGACTTTTTTCTCCCATATTGAGGAAGAAACTCAAGCGTTAATCACTGGAATTATAGCTCGAATAACAAAAGTCGGCCATATTAGTATTAATCAAAATGATACGACTAAAATTAAAAGAAATATTCGAAACGCGTTATCAATATATTTTCAGTTATATGGATACTCATTTTGGGGATTAAAGCAAAAAGAAGATGTTAATAATATACCTAATGCTGTAGAGATTGCTTGTAGAGAATTACCAAATAAATTAGGTCGAGCATTAGTGGGAGCATTGGCCGATGTAATTAATAATCCACAAAGACAAGAAAAAGAAATTTTGGAGAAATGGGCTCGTGCATACGTTGCCATGGAGGTTTTAAGTTTAGATCCTTCTTTGCGAAATTTCAAGGTAACAAAACTTCGCACGAAGATTTTTATTATTGATACCGATGTAGCATTAAATGCTTTGGCCAGTAAGGCTAGATATAGTGCAGTATATCGACAAATGATAAAATCTCTTATTAAGGCTGGTTGCCAGTTATTGATTCCAAGTACTGTTATTGACGAGATTCAGGATCACATTGATGCAGCTAAAAAACGTTATTCATACAATGGGTCACAATGGACTTCAATACCTGATGAAGTATTAGAAACTATAGATGCGAATATCTTTGTAGAAGATTATGTCAAATTAGTTAGAAGTGATTTTAGAGATTTGCAATTTCAGACATACATAGAAAACTTTTCCGATCCTGAGAACCCTCAATTATTGATTGATAAGTTAAAAACTGTCTTTAGCCATGAACTTCGCATAATGGGAGAAGATGAGATAGAGCCTATAAATGATAATATAAAACAAAAACTTGCAGATGAGATTGAAAGTAAGACGATGATGTCAGCCAAAGGCAGTAAAAGAAACTCGGAAAAGAATGCCCAAATTGCAGAAACGGATGCATTATTATATTTAACTATACAAAAGTTAAATCGAGACGAAAGAGGTAATAATAAACCTCTTAGCCAAAAGGCCTATTTATTAACGACAACAAAAAAAACTATTGATTGTGCCAAAAAATTAGGAATATATGATAAAAATATCATATGCAGCCCTCTTGCTTTGGCTCCGATTTTACAAGAAATCGGTTTAATTGAGGGTGCACAAATAAATCCTATAAATTTATTTGAAAACCCATTCTTAACATACACGGCAGAGTTGATTTGGCCACAAGTAAAACCCTTACTTGAAGCCGGAGCTCAATTAAAATATAAAGACATTCATAGGCTACGTATAGATGTTGATGCTAATATTGACAGTATCCTTACTTGTGAAACATTGAAAGACAAAGCTGCCGAGGCCCAGCGGTTGACAGAGCGAGGATACATGTTTGCTAATGATTTGTTATCTGCACAAAAGGCAATAGAGGAAAAAGAGGCTCAAATATTGGATAAAGAGAATGTTATAGCATCTCTTAAAGAGCAAATTAGTAGATTACAAAAAGCAACCAGCGGAAATAAAATACGAATCATAAAAAATGTAACACCTCAAAGAACAAAACGAAAATCAAAACGAGGAAAAATAAAAAATAAAAGATCCTGATTTGCAATAGGATTTTTCATATACTATGGCCCGTAAATTGTCATAGAATTGTGATTCCAATGTAATTTGTTTCTTTGCCTCGACTAAATCCATATAAATATGGGTAGTGAAAGTGTTTTTATGAATCAGCATCTTGCTATTGGTGAAGACATAGGTGTCAAGCGCTTTTTAACATAAGATGAGAATGGTAGTCGGAGATGATATTTTTCATTATTTCGTTCTGACGGAGTTTGTATCTACCATTGGCGGTACCAGTGCGTACTGTTTTTCTAGGGCGTTCTGAAAATCGAGATCAGCGATAGGCTGGCCAAAATCTGCAGATGACACTCCCTTGGCGGCCGTAGACATTACTGTCATAATAAGTTGTCAAATGAATTAGTAGTATCTGTAGAGTTTATGCACGGACCTCCTACACTCTTTTATTGCGGATGAATAGTCGTTTGAAGGTTTCCTTGCCATTGCAATACGATGCGCGTCCGTAGATTCCGTCCGCATCCTGACCGACGCCCCGATTGCTTCCGAGGATTTCGAATTGTTCGGGGTTATACCTGTCGAGAAACGTAACGGGAACTCCCATTATCCCCTCGTAATCGGCCGGAATCTCCGCGACTCTGGAAACCTCGATGGCATCGTAGTTATCATATTTGGGATATTTTGCAGGATTGAATTTCTCATAAAGTGCGATGTCCTTACGCCGTTCCGCCGTTTCGAGGTTCGTGAACCAGACGGTATTTCCCAAGCTGAAATATTTCTTCCCGTTTTCAAGTTTTATGCGTGAGCAGGTCGCCATGTCGTAGCCTTCCGGAACCTCGAACCATTTCGTACCCCCGTTGTTTACACCCAGCCACAGGCTGTTGTCTTTCACATACCTGAAAACATCCTTGTATATCACGGCGTTCCGATGTCCTAAGATCAGGAACTTCTTGCCGTATCTCATCAACTGCGCCATAAAGTCCCTGAATAACGAAAAGGGCGGATTCGTAACGACCACATCGGCCTGTTCCAGCAGCCCGATACATTCTTCGCTGCGAAAATCGCCGTCGCCTTTTAATGGCTCAACGCGGACTGTGTCCCGATCAGAGGTATTCGCCCCGTTTTTACGTCCCGTGTATTCCGAATAAACTGCTGGTTGTCCGCCCCGCTTTTTGATAACACGTGGCGATCAGCTTTTGCAGTCCCAGCTGGTCGAAGTTATCGCAAAAATAGCGAAAGAAATTACTTATGCGCGGGTCCTCGCAGTTGCATAGAACAACCTTATCCCTGAAGTGGGCTTTATAGTATTTCAGCTCTTTTCAATGTCTGGGAGCTGCGTATAGAACTCGTCTTTTTTAGACGCTCTGGCATCGTTCAGGTTCTTGTTCTGAACATTCATATGGTTATCCGTAGAGGGGTTATCGTGTCGTGCTATTTTTTCTTGGGTAGGAGTTTCGACAGCTCGGGATCAGCCTCGATGCGCGCGATCTCCCGGCGGACGATCTCCATGACATCGGCCTTGACGCGGTAGTAATTCTCCCGGACGATCTCGTCCATGTGGTCTATGCCGTCCTCACCGATGAACGACGAGATATCCGGGATGGGAATATAGGCCGCCGTCTCGGCCTTGACCTTCTCGGTGTCGATGACGATTTCGGCATGGAAAATCTTTTGAGGGATGGGCTCATCGAAATTGTCGGCCACCGACCCGACGAACATACCCTGCGAGAGGTTGGAAATTTTCGACGCCGGAATCAATGTTTCCAGCTGCGTATTGGTCGAGGTCGTGACGCTGTCGTTGGAAACCGAGTGTGATTCGCGCTGCTGCACGATCTTTCCGAAGCGATCCGACAGCGTGCGGGCCGTGTCGCCGACGACCTGCCCCGAGAAGATATTACCGACCGTGTTGATGATAACCTTCGCCTCTTTCTCCCCGTAGTCACGCTCCAGCTGCGAGAAGTCCTGAAAACCCAAACACACGGAAACCTTGTTCGAGCGGGCCGTAGCGATCAGGTTATCCAGACCCCGGATGTAGATCGTCGGAAGCTCGTCGATGATGAGCGACGATTTCAACTTGCCTTTCTTGTTGATAAGGCGTATGAGGCGGGAGTTATAGAGCCCTAATGCGGCCCCGTAGATACTCTGCCGGTCGGGATTATTGCCCATGCAGAGGATCTTCGGCTCTTCGGGGTTGTTGATATCCAGCGTGAAGTCGCTGCCCGTCAGCACCCAGTACAACTGTGGGGAGATCATCCTCGAGAGCGGGATTTTCACCGATGCGACCTGCCCCTGCAACTGATCCTGCGCATTGCTTTTCCAGGCGTCCATAAAGGGCGAGAGGTAGTTCTCCAGTTCCGGGTAGGACGAAAGGATGGGGAAGATCTTCTCGAGGGGCTGGCACAGGAACTCGATGGCATGGGGAAAGGTGCAGTAACGGCCGCCGTCGTAAATCTTCAGATACCAGATAATCGCGGCCAGCAAGATGACGGCCGAATCGGTAAAAAAATCGCCCTGCTTGTCAACCCACGTCTTATTGAGGTTCAGAAGCGTGACGTAGGCACTTTCATAGGCGTCGGAAATGTCGTCCATGAAGCGGGCGTCGATGGGATTGCAGCGGTTCGACTTGCGGGGATTGTCGAAGTTGATGACGCAGAACTTCGGTTTGACGGTGTATTTATCGAGGTGATGCAGCAGATGGTTGTAGGCGATGCGGGTCAGGTCGTCGAACTTATAATCGTAGATGAGCATCGAGAAGCCTTTTTCGATGTGCTGCTTGATGTAGTTGTTCAATACGGCGTAGCTCTTGCCGCTGCCCGGAGTTCCGAGAATCTGTGTCGCCCGAAAAGGATTGACGACATTGATCCATCCCTGCCGCCATGCTCTTTTGTAACGATAGCGCGTCGGAAGATTCACCGAGCAATCGCTCCACAGATAGCGTTCCTCTTGAAGAAAACTCTCATTCTCGTCGTTGAAAGGATCGTCGGCAAGCGACTGTTTGAGCAGGCGCCGCGTCCATACTCCTGCGGCCAGCAGGCAGAGATACCCGACAGCCGATGTCACGACATAACTCACGGCCCGGAAGTCATTGTCTACAGAAAGTTGTAACAGCCAATCGTTCAGGAAGAGCAGCGGGAATCCGACGCTGGCGGCCAGTACGATATGTCCCCGCGTAACTTTGCTGTCACGGACGGCCTTCGTGCCATAGCAACCCAAGGCGAGGAACAGCAAACAGCAGAGTTTGGTCGTAACGCTATGGGAGAAGAGCATCGTCGACTGTTGGATATTCAACAGCAGCCGGTCCACAATGGACCATGTAAGGCCATAGCCCGACAGCCATTCATAGCAGAACCAGTACACGTTGAGCAGGAGGCAAAATACCCCGAGGCCGCGGGCGAACTGCACGATACTTTCGAGGGCCCGCAAATCATCTTCTTGTTGCATATTCGCAGATTTTGGGCTGCGAAAATAAGGATACACCGATCCCGGGCGGTTCGTATGTCCGCCGCTGTCCGCTCCAGTCCGCACCGGGACGATCGTCCGACCGCTCGCGCATAGTGTCGTGTCGC
>OHJA01000501.1_pt1 | contig 23566 bp, 14 predicted proteins | sample 1568441 | NCBI WGS metagenome assembly OHJA01 (sample SAMEA3879500, study PRJEB24766) | human gut metagenome | biome: human-associated habitat; feature: feces | place: USA | collected 1985/1987 | reverse complement strand
TCTCCTTTATAAGCGTCTCAACCTGTTCAGGATTTATATCACCTACAACGGCCACAGCCATTAGTGAAGGATGATACCATGTTTGATAATAATCCAGAATATCCTCTCGTTTACAGTTTCTAATGACAGCCGTATCACCAATAGTCATTCGTTCGGAATAGTGCGAACTATTCAGAAGCTCCAATAGAAAAGCTGTATCACTATCGCGTTTGGCATCTCTCTTCGACAACCATTCCGAAAGTATAACTCCACGTTCTTTTTCTACCTGCATTGAATCGATAGAAAGCCCGCCTGCCCAATCAGCTAAGATAGTTAATGTTGAATCTACCATTTGAGGATTGGATGAAGGCAACTGCAATTTATACACAGTCTCATTAAACGAGGTGTGCGCGTTTAAATCTTTCCCGAATTTGGCTCCTTTCGACTCTAAGAAACGAACCATACCATCAGAGGGGAAATGATAACTACCATTAAATGCCATGTGTTCTAGGAAATGAGCCAATCCTCGTTGATTCTCCTTCTCCATGACGGAACCAGCCTTCACAAACAAACGATAAACGGCTTCCCCTTTGGGATTCGTATTCGGGTAAATATAATAGGTTAATCCATTATCCAGTTTTCTTACAATCAGATTCTTATCATACTGTAAGAACTCCGATGATTGCCCGTATACAACAGGGCTTAGCAATAAGCCTATAAAAATCAGCCATAAAAACTTTTTCATTCTACTCCTTCATTAATTCTGTTTCTCTATCACCAGTTCGCGCTGTAAACCGTCGGGACCTGGAAGCCCCATAGTCAGTCCTTGATTATTGCCAGTCAAACGAATGGTTATTGTATTGTCTTTGTTCTCATCTAAATGATTTGGCATCCATCGGATGCGTATGGGCATATCATAAATACCCGGTAGAAAAGTTAATGTACTACCCTTTGTTACCAGTTCAAAATCAACACCGGATTTCAGACCATCTCCTACTATGACTTGATAGTTCACTTCCAGATTCTCAGTCAGAGGTTTCGAACTCAGATACACACTATAAGTATTAATGTTATTCACATCCGACTTGACAATAACTTTAGATACACCTTTATCTGTCATAATATGAATAAAAGGCGTATCATAAGGCTCTTTCTCATCAGTAGTACATGCCCAAAGGCAGCTTATTAGTAATATAAAGTATAGTGATCTCATAAATGATTTATTTTTAATTGTTTACTGTCGGATTGGGTTGCATATTTGTATTCGCATTCAATTCTACTTGCGGAATAGGCAATACAAAATAATCACTAGGATAAACGATCTTTTCCACTGAAGAATTCGTATTTTCCTCACGTTTAAGATCCTGCTTCCAGCGTATAATGTCAAAGAAGTTATGTCCCTCAAAACAGAGTTCCTTTACACGTTCCTTCTCTATCAGTTGTATCAGTTTTGCGTCTGAATATTGACTAAGTGTATTGACTGCATAGTCTGTATCTACAGCACGCTCCAAAATAGATTTAAGATATCCGGAAGCAGCTGTATAATCTTTCAGATGCCAAGCTGCTTCAGCAGCATTCATATACATTTCGGAAAGACGGAAAACAAATGGATCATCCCTATTCACTTGATTATCTGGCTGTTTTAGAGAATAATATTTGGAACAATAAGCTATTCCATCTTTATTTCTAAGTAAGCCAAGACGGATATCCCCTTCATCGAACAACGTAAATAATGTATCTGCAGGAACACAGGAAGCATCATAAAAAGCCTTTAATTTTCCTGATTGATCTATTCCATTCAATCGAAAGATAGCTTCTCCCGTAGTAGAAAGATCCTGGTACATATTTAAATAGGTATCTCCTTGAGACAGTTTCCCTGTCCCAATTGCCAGTTTTGCATACTTCAGGGCGTTATTCCAATCTTCCATATACAAATAGACTCTCGAATATAATGCGTTGACCGCTTGTAAAGAAGCATAATATATTCCACTTGATTCAATGCCCCTGAAACAATCGGCAGCTCGTTCCAAATCTGCTAAAATTTGTAAATATACTTTCTTAACACTCTCCCTGGAAACATTATCATCGGGACCTGGAGTTTTTAATAGAATAGGAACTCCTAAATGTGAAGCATCTGACGTGTAATTATAAGGTTGTGCATATACCCTACATAAATCGAAATGGCACAATGCCCTCAAGAATAAAGCTTCTCCGAGAATACGTTGACACATATCCTTTGCATTCGGATAAGCTGAAATCACCTGAGGCTGATATTGAATTACATTATTCACATTTGCCAAGGCTTCATATATTTTACGCCAAATATACCCTACAGCTCCTGTCTCTTGTAAAGCATCAGAAGTAAAATTATACTGATCAAGCATATCTGCTCCTGCAGAGACATACTTCATTGACAACATATTTCCGGCAACATCCGGATATTTTGTAAACTCATTGTCATAATAAGCATACATCTTATTATATGCGCCAACCAGCCCTGCATTAAGTCCGTCAGGATCTGAAAGGAATGAAGGGATTGTTGTTTTTCCTTTTTCTTCAACTTCTAAAAAATTGGTACAACTGCTAACCAATTGCATAATGATGCATAAAGCACCGACTAGTAGATATATTCTTTTTTTCATGTTATCTTAAACCTATTTAATTATAATCCTACATTTAGTGCTATCGAGAAATATCTTTCCATCGGATAACCACTCATACATGTTTTATAAGAATTATGATCCTTTCCCGAATAAGGGGTCCAGACCCATAAATTATCTCCAATTAAAGAAATAGAACAATCTTTTAAGCCAGTCGAATGTAGAATTGTCCGGGGAATTCGATAGGAAAATACTAGATTCTGCAAACGAACCTGAGTTTTGTTATACAAATAACGGGTAGAGTTCATCACCGACTGAGTAGAGACACCCCATATTGGTTTAGGGTTCAGCACTAAATCGCCGGATTTTTGCCAACGATTCAACTGGTCAATAGACTGATTTTCCGTCATTATATTCAACCCATCCGAATTACTTGCCCTACCGAAAGATGTAAATCCGTAGCCTCCTATTGAATAATTGAACATAAAGCGCAAACTAAAATCTTTGTACGTTAAAGTATTTGTCAAGCCACCAGCTAGGACAGGAGTTGAACTCTTATACGGGACACGGTTATCCGTACTGTAAATCCGTGTTATATTCCCTTTTGCATCATACCACAAAGGTGCTCCGTCACGAGGATCAACTCCAGCCCAGCGCACTAAGTTATATGTATGTATGTCATATCCTTCCCTCCAAACCATCTCACCCATATTTTTCTGAATGCCATTATATAGCTCTAAGAGTTTATTACTATTATGTGCTAGATTCAGATCAGTTAACCAACTGAAATCACCATCTTTCTTCGGCCGGAAATTGTGACTAGTTATAGTCACTTCAATCCCTTTATTTAATATTGTTCCTACATTTCTATACACACGAGTATCACCTGTCGTTCGAGAAACATCTAAATTACTCAACAAATTAGTTGTCTTATTATGATACCCTTCAACTTCTATATCCAAACGATCGAACAAGCGTACACGAACACCTATATTTGTCATATAAGTAGTTTCCCAACTCAAACGGCTGTTTGGACACCCCGACATAACACCACCTATTTCTCCTGCATAAGAATAACTTTCCCCATAAGAATATAAGCCAAGAGCTTCCTGAGAACCTAAGCGGGAATTTCCATTTGCCCCATAACTAGCTTTTATTTTCAAAATATTCATCCATGGAATATTGTAAAAACTCTCATTCTGAACATTCCAAGAAACTCCTATAGAACCAAAATTAGCCCAGCGTACATCTGACCCAAATTGTGAATTTCCGTCTCTACGTCCATTTAATGTCACATAATATCGATGATCGTAAGAATAACTAAGCTGCCCTAACATAGAAGCTTTGCGTTTCGTCTTACTAGTATTAGTCCCTTTACGCTCTTTTGCATAAGACACATCTTGAATATGATCATTAATGAAGCCTGACCCTGTAACTCCAAGTGTCACATAGTCCTGTGAACCAGCCTCAATCCCCAATAATCCACTTATATCATGTTTATCAAAAGACTGCTTATAATTAATGCGATGTACAGTAGTCCAGTTCATCATATTTAATGAGTTTCTAGTGGAATAACCTATCGGACCATCAGCGCTCGTCATTCCGGACCAATTAGTACGAGCATAATAAATTTCTTCCTTACCTGACTGATAATCAACACCAAATTGTCCTGTGTAAGATAACCCTGAAAGAATATCATATCTCAACATTAAATTGGCATTCGTATATAAAGTCTTTTGATTATAAATATTCTCTTCCCTTTCCGCTACACTGTTCAAGAAACGGTTCTCCGACCATTTAGGACTTCCATCCGTTTCTTTTCCGGATATAACCTTATTGTAAAGACGAAAAGTTCCATCTTCATTATATGGTTCGAATATCGGTAAGTACTCATAATAATCCCTTCCTGGATTAAACAAATCATTCACATTATAAGAAGTAGCAAGATCAACCGAGACCTTAAACTTTCGAAGAAAAGTAAAATCCAAATTAGAACGAATAGAAAAACGCTGTTGTTTATTCCCTTTCACCGTTGCTGTATTCTCTAAATAAGAAGCTGATAAATAATACGCTGTATTCCGAGCCCCTCCCATTAAAGATAAATTTGTTTGAAAAGTATTAGCGGTATCATAAAACACATCTGTCCAATCTGTATTTGTAAGGCTGTATTTGTTCATTTCATTATCAGTATAGGGAAAGTATTTTAAATCGTTCCCTGCATTTTGATAAGCTTCCTTAGCTAACATTAGATATTGATTGGCATTCAGAACTTTCGGACTAGTACTCTTATCAATCTTTGCAACTCCATATTGAGCCGTTAAATGAATACGCAAGTCACCTTCTTTTCCTTTTTTAGTTGTTATCAATATGACTCCGTTTGCACCATTCGCTCCGTAAATGGAAGTTGCCGTAGCATCCTTCAATACTGTTATTGACTCAATATCATCAGGATTGATAAAAGATAACGGACTGATAGTCGTACTCATTCCAGGAATCAAATTAGTATGTTCACCTGTATAAATAGGAGTCCCATCCACAACCCACAATGGCTCGTTCGAAGCAGATAGAGAAGCATCTCCACGAACCCTTACATTGTAACGTGCACGTGTATTATCCGGTGAATCTGTATTCGGATCAATTTTCACTCCCGGAATCAAGCCATCCAACATTTTATCCACTCGTAAAGCTGGTAATGCTTTTAACTGGTCAGCATTCACTTGAAAAGCACTACCGACTTGGTCTAGCCTCTTTTGTGCTGTACCATACGCTCCTACAACCACGACATCATCAATAGAAATCGCATCCTGAACAAGTTTTACATTAAGTACTCTTCCCTTAACGGGTACTGTTTTCGTTTTCATCCCCACAAATGAAAAAGTTAAAAAAGCCTCTGCCTTACTAGACACTTGAATTGAATAGCGTCCATCCATATCCGTTATCGTAATATTACGAGTATCCTTTTGTTGTATAGTTACACCGACTAATGGTTCACCGGTATCATCCTTTACTTCTCCTGTTACTAAGAATTTATCATCCTGCTGTAGTTCTTCTTTTTTATTAACAGTGATAATATTGCCAGACTTTTTAAAAATAAAACCTGTTCCATTAAACAAACGATTCAAAACATCAAAAACTGATTCCTTTTCTGCCGTAACGGAAATCGGTGTTATAGTCTCCAATAATTCTGTATTATAAACAAAATCCAGTTTGGTCTGTTTTTGGATCTCATTAAACAATGTACTAACAGAAACACCACTCAAATGTAACGTTACCTTATAATTCTCTTGCATATAATCTTCACCAACGAACAAGAACGATTCCTCACTATAATTTTCATGAGAAATGGCATACAGGTAATTAGGGACTAATGTTGTACATAGCAACATTATAATAATTAGAATTCTCATAATCACTTATATATTATTATTTATTCTTCCGATCAATTTTAATACGAAGTCCGGAAATCTTAAAGTCAACATTTACTGTCTCTTCGATAGCATTCAAAATGACAGCTATATCGTCATATCGATATAAACTGCCTGTGAAATGAAGTTCTTTCAATGATTTATCTAAGAAATCAACATCTACATTATACCACAATGCAAGTTCTTCCATCAGACTTCCCAGACTCTCATCATAAAAAATAAAACGATTAGAATGCCAAGCGGTATTTAATAACAAATCTTTATTTTCAACTGATAAAAGATCCGTAGAAGCATCCCATATGGCTAGCTGTCCTGGTGATAGTTTATGCAACTTTTGAGATTGAGTATAAATTCCAATGCTACCCTGCACTAAAGCAACTTCAACTTTTCCTTTCACACGAGACTTCACATTAAACGCCGTCCCAAACTGCTGTATCAAAATTCCTTGAGTTTCTACTTTAAATGGATGTAATGAATCTTTCGCTATTTCAAAAAAGGCCTCCCCTTTCAATTCTACAGTTCGTTCATTCATACCTTTAAAACTAACCGGATATTTCAACTCTGATAAAGAATTCAAATGTACCCTTGTTCCATCTGATAAAGTTAATCGAAATTCTCCTCCACGAGGAACAGACAAAGTATTCTGTTGACTTATTTCCACTTTTGATGTTTCTGGGATATGATAAACAATCATCCCATCATACTCTCTTGCAATAGGTGTATCACCTATATAAATCCAATGTTCTTGCCCTGATTTTTTCAATTGTTTAGCACTACCATCTTCTAAAGTCAATATTGCTTTTGACTCTCCAGGAGTTATTCGTGATGCCTCATAGTAAAAATAGAGTCCTCCCCCTACAGAAAATAGCAATATCAGTAGAGCACAAGCAATCTTCAACCAACGACGAGAAAAAAAGCCTATTTTTCTTTGCGTTGATATCCTTCTAGTTCCCTTATGTAAAGAGGTCCATACTTTACGGAAAGCCTCATCCGATTTAGCATCAAAACGATGATATTGACGATAATCCTCAACAGCAGTCTTATCCAAGTTGATTTTCTGAAAAAAACGCAGATGAGATTCATCCTCTTGCAACCATTTTTTTAGAATTTGGTCTTCTTCTTTAGATAAACACCCGACCAAGTATTTAACAATTAGTTTTTCAATCTCCATACTATCTAATTATCATTTGTATTACACAAACGATTATAGATATAAATCGAGGTACAAGAAAAGAATAAAAAATGAGGTATCTGGATATTTTTTTTGCAATTTCTCTTTCAGATTGTTCCGAAGAGTTTTCATTGCACGTTTCTTTTGAGTTTTAACAGTTTCTATTGACAACGATAATTTTTTAGCAATAGCATCATTATCATAACCTTCCAGATGTAACAAGAATATTTCCCGACAACGTTCCGGAAGTAAATCAATCTGTTTAAATAGTAAGCGAAAAACTTCTTCTTTCTGAAAAGAATCATCCGACAAGAAACGATTTGCAGTCAAAGCTTCTTCAATATAACGACTTTCTACATTTTGATGTCGCAAATAATCAAAAGCCGCATTTCTTATCGAAATATAAAGAAATGAACGAAAATTCGCTTGCGAAGGAAATATACGATTTTCTTCCCACAAAGATGCAAATACATCTTGTACGATATCTTCAGCTATATCTTCACGTTTCGTATATTTTTGAGCATAACATACTAATATCCCGTAATAATCACTGAACAATCTTTCAAATATATCTTTCCGATTAATAGAAAAACCAGGCTCACGTATCATTTAGCAAGTTTTAGACAGCAAATATAGAAATAAACGATAGAAAAAAACAATAAATAAACATTAAATCATATTTCAGAATTAAGAATATTCGAACACTCTACACCGTTTACCTCTTTCAGGATTTTCTGAATTTCTTGAAGAATGCTCTCAACCTTTTCATTTATTTCCGTAGAAAAGTCCTCCCCACGCCTTGCCTCCAACCAACTCAGTAGAATTACAGCATTCCCAGCTCCAATCAATGTAAAAAGAGGAAGAAGTTTGTGAGCTATTGCAGCTATTTCATCCACCTCCTTAGCATTTAATGCCTGCACCATCCGGTCAGCACTCTTTTGTGTTTCCTCTATAAATGTTTGGATAATGGAATGTGTAGCTTCAGGATCATCCTCCGAAAAAGAAGTGAGGGCATTTACATTTAGTTGCATATCTTCTGTTATATGCGCTTCATCGGCCGAAAGTTGACCTTCATTTACTGTTAGCAACAATTCCTTTACTGTAAACGGTTTATGCAAACAACCGGCAAAACCATGTTCATGTAAAGCGGCTTTATCCATTTCACTACGGGCAGTCACAGCAATAACAGGGATTGTTTTTGCTTGTGGTATATTAGAAGCCCGTAATAGTTTTACCAGATCAAACCCGTTAATGGCAGGCATTTGTATATCTGTCAGCAATACATCGAAGACGGAAGAGCGAAGTTGTTCAATCAGCTGTTCCAGCTGTTCACAGCACACTGCATCAATACCATGCTGTTTCAACATGGCGGCAGTCAGATTCAGCTGAATCTTATCGTCATCAATCAAAAGCACACGAATGACTTTCATGGGAGGAATGGCAGCCGACTGTTTGGGAGCGTATGGACTTTCGTCCTCCGAAGATTCATTTTCCGGAGATTCGCTTTCCGCAATGGATTTACCTACCGGATAAAGAGGTAAAGTTACAGTAAAACAGCTCCCTTTTCCTAATGTGCTTTGCACGTCAATGGTTCCTTCAAGCAAAGTTACCAATTTCTTCACAATAGAGAGTCCGAGTCCGAAACCTTCTTCCCCCTGCGCACCGGAAAGACGTGTAAATTCTTGGAAGATACGTTCACGATCTTCTGATGCCATTCCTTTTCCTGTATCGGCAATGGCGATGGTTAACTTAGAAGAATCATAACTGGCTGTCAGGCTAATTTCTCCTTTTTGAGTAAACTTTACGGCATTGGACAAAAGGTTGTTCACAATTTGCCGGAGTCGCAAAGGATCACTGATATATCTTCCATTCAGTTCCGGGACGACGTGACATTGCAAGGCTAAACCTTTGGCAGCGGTCAAAGGTTCGAAACTGACATAAATTTCGTCGAATAGCTGGGAAGGGTTAAAGGTTACGCGATTCACTTCCGCTTTATTGAGATCAAGCCGGTGGAAATCAAGCAAGTCACTGACTAACTTCAATAAATGTTCTGAAGAACTTTTCATATTGTCGAGGTAGAATCGTTGCCGTTCATCTTCTGTCAATCGGGACAGGAGTTCGGTATATCCCATAATTGAGCCTAACGGAGCTTTAAAATCATGGGTAATGGCAAGCATTAATTTTTCACGGGCGATCAGCAAATCTTCCGCCCGTTTATTCGCCACCTCCAATTGCTGGCGGTAACGGTTGCTACGGGAAATATCCCGCATAATCAATATCAGGAAAAAAGCCGATAATAGTACGGCACCAACCGCGATACCGCCGATGATACGTGCCGACCGCATCCTCACTTCCTGCTGAAGTTCGGCATCCTGACGGGCACGCAAGGTCATTTCTTCCTCATACTGTTTAATCAAGCTATCCATCCGTGCCGTCAACTGCGTATTCATCCGCTGGTACTTTGTACTGGTACGCCGGATTGTTTTCCTCCGTTGCAACCGTTTTTCTTCGGTAGCCATGCGGATTTTCTGCTGAAGAGAATCTTTAGAAGTGGTCGGTTGGAGAATGGTATCAGTGGCTACTTCCAACGATGTATTTACTAATACGGCACTGTCTTGTTTAGAAGGGGAAAACACTTCGGCGAGTCGTTTGAAGAATCCCTTCTTTTTAGGAGTAGTGATTAACGAGTCACGTTTGGTGATGACCCGATGTTGTACCCGTTGCTGGGTAATCACAGAATCCTGTTCGGATATGATTTCTTCTATTTCCGAAGCAGAGAGAAGGCTGTCGTTTGCCTCACTTAGCACCCGCAACATCTGAATCGTGTTTTGATCTTTCTCATGGAGAAGGGTCAATAAACTGTCTGTTCTTAAATTCTGTTGATCGTCGGCGGCCGACAATGCTTCCATCTCACGATGTACAAACACCAGCGAGAAAAGGAGGATCGCCAGCAACAAAGTGTAACCGGCGGTTATTTTCAACTTTGTAAAACGGAAGGAAGCCATTGGGGTTAAGTATTAAGTTTTAAGTATTTAGTATCAGGTTTGAGGATGAGGTTCGGGGAGTTTCGTCATGTGATGAAAACGCCACCAAAGCATCAATCCTGCGCTCGTCAAACCAAAAGGAAATGCCATCCAGACACCTACTACTCCCCATCCCATCACAAAGCCGCAGAAATAACCTACAGGAAGAGAAATAATGAAATAGGCGACAAAGGCAATCACCATCATTAGTTTTACATCTGAAATTCCACGCAAAGCGTTGGCGAAAGTAATCTGCAGTCCGTCGCCAAACTGGTAAACGAGGAAAGGGAAGATTAGAGAGGTCACCATAGCAGCCACTTCCTGACTGTCGGTAAACCAGCCTCCCAAGTAATTCCGGCAAAGGAAGACAATCAAAGAAAGCACAACGCCCAATGTCATCATCAGATGAAAACCTGCATAGGCAGAACGACGTACATTGATGATGTCATTCTGACCTTTGAAGTTACTGACACGAACAGCCACAGCAGCACCCATACCGTAATACATCATAAATGTAAACTGCGAAATAGCCAGCATAACCTGATGAGAAGCCAGAGCGATAGTACCCAGCCAACCGATCATGATCGCACTTAGACTAAAGGAGGCTGTCTCCATTCCCATTTGAAAAGCAACCGGCCATCCAAGTCCATTCAAGCGTCCAAATACAGCTCGTGACCATCCCAAACGGAAAAAGCCAATCTTATAGCGGACAAAACGCGGACTACGCATAAAGATGATGATAAATATAATCACCATCACGATACGCGAGAACAGCGTGCTGACACCTGCTCCCAACAGACCTAACTCGGGCAATCCGAGCTTTCCATAAATCAGGATATAGTTTCCTATGATATTCAAGACATTTCCACCAAGCAATATCCACATAGCGGTTTTTGTATCCGTAATTCCGTCTGTAAACTGCTTGAATCCATTGAAAAGCATGACAAACACTAGTGAAGCGAGCAAAACAAGGTAATACGGTTTAATCAGGGGAATCAATTCTTCCGGCTGTCCGAGACGTTCTATATTTAGATAAAGAACAGTCATACAGACAGTCAGCAGCAATGCAACCATCAGGTTTGCCAGCAAACTGTTGCGTAAAGCCTGTCCCGCAGGGGCATACTGGCGGGTTCCATACAAACCTCCCACAATGGGAGTCAGCCCATACGAAAAACCCGTACTGAAAATAATCGCCAGATTGAACACATTATTGACGAAGGAAGCTGCTCCCAGCTCAATCGTACTATGATGCCCGATCATTAACGTATCCGCAAATCCAAGAACGATTACTCCTATTTGACCGATCACAATCGGCAGTCCGAGAAAAATTAGTGCTTTATAATGCTCTTTATATGTACTATAAATATGTCTCATTTACTTTTCCGTTACCTAAACGTATCTCCATTTTCAGGCAAAGGGACTTTTCCCTTTCACTGATAGATTAAAAAAGGGAGAATTTAATTTTGTTGTTTCTTATAATATAGTATTACTCCGTTCTCCTTACGGAAAGCAGATTGAGCTACCGCCCGCAATTGTTCAGCCGTGACAGACCGATAACGATCGACCTCTTTTTCCATGTCCTCCGCCCGGCCAAGCAATTCGTACCAAGCCAGGTTGGTTGCCACATTCAAATAATTGATGTTGCCGAATATCTGGGTGGACTCAAATTTGTTCTTCACTTTTTCCAGTTCCTGTTCGTCAACCAATTCTTGCTGCAACAGTTCCAGTTCTTCCCGCACTGCCGCTTCCGCCTGTTCCAGGGTGACACCTGCCGAAGGTTTACCACTAATATGGAATAACCCCGCATCTACACTGCCGGAAATATAAGCATCTATACTCGAAAATAATTGTTTCTGTTGTACCAAACGCTGGTTTAACCGGCTGGAACGTCCGTTGCTCAACACATCCGACAAAATATCAAATGCATAATAATCCGGATGGCAATGGGCAGGCATGTGGTATGCCATAAATAAAGAATCGAGAGGAACATTTCTCTCTACCGTCAGCCGCCGTTCTTCCGTCTGTTCCTGTTCTTGTGGCAGGTTCCGTTGAGGAACTTCCCGACGAGGAATAGAGCCGAACCATTTTTCCGTCAAAGCAACCGCTTCTTCGAAAGAGATATTGCCGGTTACAGCTAATATAGCATTATTAGGAGCATAAAAACGGAAAAAGAATGCCTTCACTTCTTCCAGCGTAGCATTGGCAATATGCGACAACTCTTTTCCGATAGTAGGCCATTGATAAGGATGCGTCTGATAAGCCAGAGGACGCAAAAGATGTCCGATATCCCCATAAGGCTGATTCAAACATCGCTGTTTGAATTCTTCCATTACTACTCCCCGCTGTACCTCCAGACTCCGTTCGCTAAAATCAAGACTCAACATCCGGTCGGATTCCAACCAAAAGCCGGTTTCTACATTCTGACGAGGTACAGTGAGGTAGTAATTGGTTATATCATTATTCGTCCAGGCATTATTCTCTCCACCCGCCAATTGAAGCGGCATATCATAATCGGGAATATTCACCGACCCTCCGAACATCAGGTGTTCGAACAAATGGGCAAAACCGGTATGTTCGGGATCTTCGTCGCGAGCTCCCACATTATATAATATATTAAGGGCAACCATCTGCGTACTTTCGTCCTGCGAATGTACCAGACGTAACCCATTATCAAGAATATGCCTGTTGATTTTCATATATTTCAGTCAAGTATTGTCACCTTTGTTATTTTTACATCTTCTTCGGGACGATCGCTACGGTCGGTTTTCACCTGCTGGATTTTATCCACAATATCCAAACCTTTCACTACTTCGCCGAACACAGTATATTCGCCATCCAGATGCGGAGTTCCTCCCACCGTTGTATAGGCTTCAATCTGTTCCGGAGTGAAATGAAATTCCGGTTGTTTAGCTGCCATTTCCTGTGCCTCTGCAAACAACTTTTCCTGCAAATCATAAAGACCATTTTCGTCATTTGCTTTTCGCATCTTATAAATTTCCTTCATGTGTTTCTGTGCCAGCGTATTGAAAATAACATTAATCTTATTCTCATTCATCTGGCTTTCCATACCCAGCAAGGTAGAGTCATTGAACACCTTACCTGTCACGATATAGAACTGACAACCGGAAGATTCTTTCTTCGGGTTCACATTATCTCCCTGACGGGCAGCGGACAGGGCACCTTTCTTATGGAAATATTTAGGATACACAAATTCAGCAGGAACGGTATAACCTACGTCTCCGGTACCCAGCATTTTTCCTTTCGGTGCATTCTTTGAGTCCGGATCACCGGCCTGAACCATAAAATCTTTGATAACACGATGAAACAGTGTGCCCTCATAAACTCCGTCCTTCACCAGTTTGATAAAATTATCACGATGTTTCGGTGTCTCATTATATAGTTTCACCTCAATGTCTCCTAAAGTTGTTTCAATCTTTACCAACGTTTCTTTATCCATGTCTCCTCCTTTTTTTGTTCCAGTTTTGCAGGCAGTAAGTCCACAAAACGATATGGTTAATATTATCAATAGAATCTTTTTCATAACACTTTTATTTAATTTAAGTTTGCAAATATACCACTTTCGCCTAAATCCTCTTACCTTTGTGACTTAAAAGAATCAAAACCTGACATGATGAGCTCCATATTGATCGTTGAAGATGATATCACTTTTGGAATGATGCTAAAAACCTGGCTAGGCAAAAAGGGCTTTGAAGTATCATCAGTGAGTAATATTGCCCGCGCCCGAAAACATATCGAAAGCCAAAACGTCGATCTGATTTTATCAGACCTGCGACTACCCGACCACGAAGGTATCGATCTGCTGAAATGGATGAATGAACAAGGCATGGACATTCCTTTAATCATCATGACTGGCTATGCGGATATACAATCCGCCGTACAGGCAATGAAACTGGGAGCACGTGATTATATAGCCAAACCGGTAAATCCGGAAGAATTACTGAAGAAAATTTCTGAATGTCTGCAGTCTGAAAAGAGTCTTGCTACTCATAACGTTGCTAAATCTTCTTCTAAAAAAGGTGCTTCTACTTCATCTAAAGATTCAACAGAAAATCATCGTGCTTATCTGGAAGGAGAAAGTGATGCAGCCAAACAACTCTACAATTATGTAGGTCTGGTAGCTCCGACCAATATGTCCGTACTTATCAACGGTTCCAGCGGAACAGGAAAAGAGTATGTGGCGCACCGTATTCATCAACTTAGCAAACGAAACGATAAACCGTTTATTGCCGTAGATTGTGGATCTATCCCCAAAGAACTGGCTGCTTCCGAATTTTTCGGTCATGTGAAAGGTTCGTTTACAGGTGCTCTGACAGATAAAACGGGTGCTTTCGTTGCAGCCAACGGTGGTACTATCTTTCTGGATGAGATCGGAAACCTTAGTTATGAAGTGCAGATACAACTGCTTCGTGCCTTGCAAGAGAGAAAAATACGTCCGGTAGGTTCTACACAGGAGATATCGGTAGATATTCGTCTGGTATCTGCCACCAATGAGAATCTGGAACAAGCCATTGAAAAAGGTACTTTCCGTGAAGACCTTTATCATCGTATCAATGAATTTACCCTCCGTATGCCCGATCTGAAAGAACGGAAAGAAGATATTCTGCTCTTTGCCAATTTCTTCCTCGATCAGGCAAACAAGGAACTGGATAAACACCTGATTGGTTTCGATGCAAAAGCATCGCAAGCTTTAATGAATTATCATTGGCCGGGAAACTTGCGCCAAATGAAGAACATCGTCAAAAGAGCAACGTTATTGGCACAAAGCAGTTTCATTACTTTATTGGAATTGGGGACCGAGCTTTTAGAAACTCCTGCATCCAGCAATACGAGCATTGCATTACGCAATGAAGAGACTGAAAAAGAGCATATTTTGGAGGCGCTACGCCAAACAGGAAACAATAAGAGTAAAGCAGCGCAATTACTGAATATTGATCGAAAGACTTTATATAATAAATTGAAATTATACAATATTGATTTGTAACAAGTTACATTCTTGCATTTTCTCAAGTGTTCTCATGCCTATGAGAAAATTTTCTCAATGCAATGAGAAAAAATTCTCACTATTATGAGTATTTATTCTCATCACGGTGAGAAATGATTCCTTTTTGTAGTGCTCGAACTTATCTTTAACCGAATCTATCGCATTACCAGATATTATTAATTTTAATGCATATTCCATAGAATAAAATGACCCCCATGAATAAAAAAACATTATTACCCCTTGCATTTGTGCCACTCGCAGTAACCAATCTGCAAGCACAAAGCAATATGCAAATAGAACGCGCGGACAAACGTCCGAATATCATTCTCTTTATGGTAGACGATATGGGATGGCAGGATACTTCACTCCCATTCTGGACACAGAAGACACACTATAACGAATTGTACGAGACTCCAAATATGGAGCGGTTAGCCAAACAGGGAATGATGTTTACTCAAGCGTATGCCAACAGTATCAGTTCTCCTACCCGGTGCAGCCTCATCACCGGAACCAACGCCGCACGTCACCGAGTAACTAACTGGACGCTGCAAAAGAATACAATGACAGACCGTAAAGATAGCATTCTGGCAGTCCCTGACTGGAATTACAATGGAGTAAGTCAAGTGTCCGGCACTAATCATACTTTCGTAGGAACCTCCTTCGTGCAACTGCTAAAGAACAGCGGTTATCATACTATACATTGTGGAAAAGCCCATTTCGGAGCGATAGATACTCCAGGGGAAGATCCGCATCATTGGGGATTCGAGGTAAATATTGCCGGACATGCGGCCGGTGGACTTGCCAGTTACCTGGGAGAAGAGAACTACGGACATACCAAAGATGGGAAAGCGGTATCACTGATGTCTGTTCCCGGATTAGAGAAATATTGGGGAACGGAAACCTTTGTAACTGAAGCATTGACGTTGGAAGCCATTAAAGCACTGGATAAAGCGAAAAAGTATAATCAGCCTTTCTATTTGTATATGTCGCAATATGCCATCCACATTCCTTTGAACAAAGATATGCGCTTCTATGAGAAGTACAAGAAAAAAGGAATGACAGACCATGAAGCTGCTTATGCCACACTGATTGAAGGAATGGATAAAAGTTTAGGTGATTTAATGAACTGGCTGGAAAAGAATGGAGAAGTCAACAACACTATTATCATTTTTATGAGTGATAACGGAGGACTTGCATCCGAATCCGGATGGCGTGACGGCAAGCTGCATACACAGAATTATCCATTGAACAGTGGTAAAGGTTCTACTTATGAAGGCGGTATCCGCGAACCGATGATTGTCAGTTGGCCGGGAGTAGTAGCTCCGGGAAGCAAATGCAACAACTACTTGTTGATAGAAGACTTCTACCCTACTATTCTTGAAATGGCAGGTGTCAAGAACTACCAGACAGTTCAGCCGCTAGACGGTATCAGTTTCATCCCTCTGCTGAAACAGACAGGCAACCCAGCTAAGGGTCGGAGTCTTTTCTGGAATATGCCTAACAACTGGGGAAATGACGGTCCCGGAATCAACTTTAATTGTGCCGTTCGAAACGGTGACTGGAAATTGATTTATTACTATGGAACAGGAAAGAAAGAGTTATTCAACATACCTGATGATATAGGAGAAAGCAACAACCTTAGTGCACAGCATCCGGACATCGTGAAGAAACTTTCTAAAGAGCTGGGCAACTTTCTAAGAAAAGTAGATGCACAACGACCAACTTTCAAAGCGACAGGTAATAATTCCACACTCCCCGCCACAGTTTCCACACACTCCACACATACTTCCCCACTATCCTAATTGGCATCATCTTCCTCATTCCCTTATTTATCAATCACTTATCATACATTATCTAATTTTGGCACGCGCTTTGATCTTTAATTAGGCGTTAGCGAAAAGCAATAACCGATTCCTTAACACAAAGGTAGAGAATTGAAAACATATGTCTAATAATCATTAAAGCAAACGATTATGAAAAAATTAGTATTAGTAGTAGCAATGTTTATGTTTGTTTGTGGTGGTTCATTCCTTGTAAAGGCTCAGAGTTCTGCAGAAGCTGTGACAGCCCCGACAGAAATCAATGCAACAGTTGTCAATGATACAGTAGTAAAAGATACTGTAACTAAAGAAGACGCGCCTGCAAAGGCATCACTGGTTGCACTCGCCGCCAATGTCAATGATACAGTTGTCACAGACACTACATCAAAAGACAAACCGGCTGAGCCTGTCAAGGAATAACCTTGCCAACAACATGCAGGACATAGTCTGCCGAAGAATAGTAAGCACACTACAAAAAAAGCCATCCCTACTTTCGTCTATTCCGGGGATGGCTTTTTTATTATCCTATCTTCTTACAATCATTCTGTAGGAGCACTTGTTTCCAATATCGGATCTGTTTTCCAACTTGAAACAATATTTGCCGCCTCTGCTTCGAAGCTCTTTCCTGCCAAGGACACAAATGTCTTGGTATTACCATTTCCATTATTGAATAACCAATTAGCTACCATTCCATCCTTATCCTCACTCAACAACTTGCCGCTCTGCTCGGAGATCTGTTGATCCGACAAGGCTTTTGTCCAAATACGGGCATAACTGATAGCTCCGTTCAACCGGCGTTTACCATCAGACTGGCCGATGTAGAAATCAGAAGTAAGATTGATCTCTTTCAAATCATCCGGCGTACCGTTTGATAATTGAAGCGTTTCTCTGACACCATTTACATACAACGCAATCCGCTCGCTTCCGCTCTTACTATTATCCAATACCACAGCCACATCATACCACTTATTGGTTTCTATCTTAGTAGAGCCCTCATAGCGAATACTACCTTTATCATCTGCAGCAAGCTGAAGGAAACGTTCCTCATCATTGCTTCCTCCCTTATGCACATCGACACGCAGCAGGAATTTCTTCTCTATACCCATCACCGTATTAATCCGGGCATTTCCATTGTCATTGCCATTCAACGACTCAATATTGAAACGAGCCTCAAATGTGATCGTACTCAAATTCTTTAGCGATTCATCTGCCGTACCATTATATTCAAACGGTACTTTAAAGTAATTACCGCTACCCAGGTTCGCTACTTTATCTGCCTGTACCACCGTAACGGTCAGACTTAATTCCTGTTCCGCTTCGTCTCTGACAAACACGGTAGTGATACCCGCTTTTTTACCTATTAAATTGAAACGAGTGTCATCCACCTGCTGAATAGCTACAATCTCTTCATTCTCTGCTGTCAGACTATAACCTCCGTTCCCTTTTTCTACCGTAATCATGATCTTATTGTTGACTCCCACTCTCGGTGTCAGGTTGGAGACATCGATAGAAATCGGATTTACCGTCACCTGAACCACCGCCTGTTTTCCTTTATGGTCTGTAAAAGTCACTGTTGTATGTCCGTTCTTCAAACCTGTCAAAGTATAGAAAGGACGGAACTGATCTGTATTAACCATGCTGACAACCGTTTCATCCTCCACCTCATAAGACAATTCATCATTGCTGGAAAAGTTTCCCATGCTGACAATCAGTTGCTTTTCACCGGCAACTTCCAAGATCACCTCCGGTTCATTCACTTCCAATTCAAATACACCTACATTCACAGAAATATTGGCAACTACTCCTTCTCCATCCATTACTTCGACGGTAGTGGCCCCATTCTGTGAGCCACTTTTTACAGTTATCAATTCGCCGGAAACGGTAGCCGTTGCAATGGCAGTGTTGAAACTTCTCACGGTATAGTTTCCGTTTCCAACCACTACATTCACTTTGGCTTCCTCATTCTGCCCGATACGTATTACCGGTTTGTTCACAATCAACTCTATCAAGTCTTTAGCCACATCGTCGTCGTCATCGTCATCACAACCTGTAACGGCAAACGATAATACCGACAAAAGCAACAGACACATATATGTATAGATTCGTTTCATCTGATTTTCTTTTTAAAGTTATACATTCCTACCGGTTTACCATCCGGGATTTTGTTCAATGGTCGGTGTCTTCTGCAACTCACTCTGGCGAATCGGGAACAGATAATGCTGAATAGAGAACGTACGTTCTTCCACGCAGAAACGCTCCATTCTATATTTCACACCGTCAACCGTAATGGCCCCATTCTCATCCTGCACCGGACGCATTCCGTTAATCATTCGCTGGCAACGGGGCAATGCACCGTTATTGGCAGCCCAGTATTTCTGTGTACGTTTTGAATTGTCACTCCCGCTCGATTTCCAAAGGCTTTCCTTTGCTAGCTCTTCCTTACTGGTGGGTTCCAGATACAAGCGGCAAGTCCACGGACGTTTTCCCTCATAAAAAAGTTCCACGCGACGTTCGCGCTGAATGTATTCACGCATCAACTGTTGATTAGTCTTTACTTCCGGCGGCATCGGTTTCATAAAAGAACGTTCACGAACCGTATTCACCAATTTATAAGCTTCATCGATATCCTCGCCCAATTCATTACAAGCCTCTGCATAAATATAAATAAACTCCGGAAGACGCCAGATGGCGGGCGCATTGATACTGAAGTTACCGGATTTGTTCCATGACTCCTGTTGGAATTTACGTAAATAATAACCGGTAGTAGTTGCATTGGTAGCACCAATCTTATCGGAACCACTCGCCGTATTGATCGTTTTCGACTCGTTCTTATTATTACGGTAAGGAGCTCCGTGATAAATTACATCGCGATAGAAACGCGGGTCACGAGTACCTTTCACATACGGATTAGTATCATCATAGCCACCTTTGCGGGCTTCTGCCGAATATACCGGATAGCCATAATCACCTACGATATATTCGTATTCATCCACTTGTTCCTGCACCGGTTGCTGGCGCGAACTTCCCTCACGGCTGGGCGGATAAATATCACCCTGCCATGCCTGATCCTTGCTCTTCGTCATAAAGAACACATACTCATTGGCAAAGGCATCCATATCATAAAACATATCCCACAAACGAGCATATACACGGCTGTCATTCAGATTACCGTCAGCCGGATCCTTGAAATCATTTGCATCATGTTTCGTATAGAGAGAATAACGCTTGGTTCCGCCGACTTCGAAATCCAGAACGGCTTTAGCCGCTTCTTTGGCTTTTCTCCAACGAGTAGCATCATAAGCATACTCATTTTCAAACACACGACGCAAGTTGTATCCATATTGAGAAGCACCGTTCCACAACGGAGTAGCCGCTACCCAGCGAACAAAAGAAATCAATCCCAGACAGGCTCCCTTATCCACACGACCAAAATTCTCGGAAGTTTTCACATATTTATTAGGAACCATGCCATAAGCAGTTTGCGCATCTGTCACAATCTTTTCAACCATCGAATGAACAGATTCTTTCTTGAAGTCCATATTATCTCCGGCATTAATCACACGGTCAATATAAGGAGCTTCGCCATACATACGCAATAACAGCATGTGGAAATAACCACGCATGAAATACATCTCACCGATACGGTTGCGAAGATCACCATCCTGCTGTGGGTTGTCGGGCGTATTATACTTCTGTACATTTTCTATAATCAGGTTCGCTTTACGGATTCCTTCATAAAGAGCTTCCCAATATTGCCCTACACTACCGGGCAAAGAATTCGGGTTCCAGGCACCGTTATTGAAGTTATTCGTAATGTTTCCCTCTACGTTGGTTCCTTCACATTCGTCCGTAATGGCACTGTTGCTGAAGTGCTCAAAGAACACCAGCGGACGGTCTGCTTTCTTTGCAGCCGCGTATACGTCGGAAACCAGTCCGTTCACTTTTTCGTAACGGGCAAAAACGTCCGCTTCCGTAATATTATCATCGTCGTCCCGATCCAGGTAATCGCTACATGAAGTAAAGACCAACGGCAGGACCAATAAAGCAATTGCTGAAAATCTATATAACTTTTTCATATTTCTATCTTATTTAGAATGTTATATCAATACCAAAATTGAATACCTTTTGAATAGGATACCAGGAAGCTCCGTCTCCGGATTTCGTTTCCGGATCTATATCCACATCACCCAGTTTATCAAAAGTCAACAGATTCAGACCTTGTACATAGATACGTGCCTGTTGCACATGGAATTTACGTAATAATTTGGGTGATACATTGTAACCAATTTCCACATTCTTAAGACGCAGGTAGGAAGCATCATACAAAAACAAACTACTGTTTCCATTCTTGTTGTTATCATGTGTTCCATAATGCAATGCCGGATATTTGGCAGTAGCAGCCGTTTCCGGTGTCCAACGGTCCAGATGCATTTTCTTCACACGTCCGATCTTATCTTGTTCAAATTGCGGGAAGTCAAATACAGCAGCCCCATTCAACAGAATAGATGATTTTGTCGCACCTTGCAATAATACACTAAAATCAAAGTTCTTATACTGGAAACCGAAAGGAATACCGAACATCAGTTCCGGACTACGCGGATTTCCCATTGCTGTACGGTCTTCATCATCAATCACTCCGTTACGATCCAAATCCTTATAAACAACATCTCCCGGAATTAATTGTCCCCACGGCTGATAACCGATCTTGTTCAAACGGTCAGCCTCTTCCTGATCGGCTACAAAATGATCGAACACATAGACGAAGTTTTCGTATAAACGTTTACCGGTTTCTTTACGCCAGGAGTTCTTGCGGGCAACTTCCGCTTTATATTCCAAACGGTTGCGGGAGAAAGTCAGGTTCGGACGAATATAGTAACGGAAATCCTTTCCAATCTTATCATTCCAGCTCAATTCGATATCCACACCGCGGTTGCTTACTTCACCCAGATTCTGTAAAGCTGCATCTTTACCTACAATATCCGGATATCCCATGATACCGTCACTATTCATATCTGTAATAATGTCAAAACGATATTCATAAAATGCATCTATCGTCAATGCCAAACGTTGGTTCAGGGTAGTAAAGTCGATACCGACATTCAGTTTACGGGCTTTCTCCCAAGTCAGATTCGCATTAGCCAGATTACCTTCGGAAGTACCGCCTACATTCGTACCAAAGTTATTACCGAAATCATAACCGCTGCCACCACCGTAGAAAGCCAGATATGGGAAACGGCTGCTGACGTTGTCACTACCTACCAAACCATAGGAGGCTCTTACTTTCAGGAAGTCAATCCAGGAAGCCTTTTTCATAAATTCCTCTTCAGAGACTACCCAACCGATTGAACCAGCTGGGAAGAACCCGTAACGTTTGCCCGGAGCGAAGTTTTCGGAACCATTGTAACCGAAGTTAAATTCCATCAGATACTTCTGATTATAATAATAAGCAAAGCGTCCGGTGATACCCTGGCTATGATAAGCCAGTTCATTGTTAACAGTACGGTTACCACGGTTTGCCAATAACATGGCGGTCACTTCGTGGCGGTTGCTAAACAAACGGTTGTAATCCAAACGTGCCTGTATATAAGTACGTCCGTCAGAAGCGTTATGACTGAATCCGTTGCCAATAGTCTGGTCAATATCATATTTGTTACCCGTTTTGTAAGCACCCGTATAGTGTCCGCCTGCCATATAAGCATCCGAACCTTCGATCGGCATAAACGTCGCATATTTCGGATATTCACGATAACCGTCTTTGTAAGTATCCAGTTTACGATTAATCCAGCGTCCTTCAGAAGCATCATAAGAGAACATCACTTCCGCTTTTAATCCTTTCGTCAGAAATTCCATATCCAGATTCATGGCAAAACTACCATTCAGATACGTGTTCTTTTCATTCAGATAACCGGTACGGCTCAATTCACCCAGAAGATTGTAACGGTAGATATTGTCACCATAAAGCATTCCACGAGGATTTTGCTGAATGTATTCCTCATTCTGCGGATGCGCATTTTCTTCCACCAGGATGGGCAGATATGGAGGCTGGGTAGCACAGATGGTCATCAGGCGACCGGCTGTTGTACCCGGTGCATTACGGTCGGTAATACGGGCCCCCAAATCCAAACGGGTACTCAAATAACGATTAATGTTGATATCGATGTTCGAACGGAAGTTGTAACGGGTGAACTTGGTTTGCGAGTCATATTCACCGGCATTCGAATATTTGTAGTTACCGCCTTGTGAAAAGTAATTGGCCAATACATAATAACGTACCTTGTCCGTACCTCCACGAATGGAGAGGCTGACATCTTCCTGCAAACCGGGTTTGAAGGCAAAATCATAATAATCCCAGTCATATCCCAAACCATCGGAGTTGTCTCCTTTCGCACGGCGGAAATTGTCAATCGCCTGTTGAGAGAAAAGGTTCAAACTGCTGATGTCTGCGCCCGTCATCTTGGCATCGTTCAATCTGGCTTCATTATATAAAGTTGCATAATCGGCAGAGCCTAAATATTCGGGGAAACCGATCGGCTGGTTAATACCGAT
>OHJA01000496.1_pt1 | contig 23698 bp, 22 predicted proteins | sample 1568441 | NCBI WGS metagenome assembly OHJA01 (sample SAMEA3879500, study PRJEB24766) | human gut metagenome | biome: human-associated habitat; feature: feces | place: USA | collected 1985/1987 | reverse complement strand
ATGTCCAGCGAACAGAAACATAATATTTCGTTTATACCGTTTTTCTTTTTCATTAACATATAAAATTCTGACTTGTGAAAGGACGCTTATATCTGCCCCTCACAACCTATAAAAGCACCACAGAATCTGCGACACTACGTCCGTTAAACTCCGGTTTACAACACGCTTTCACGGATACGGTCGCACAGCCCACTATAGCGTTTCTGCTGTGACGTGTTCTGGATCATCTGATTGAAGGTTGTATCATTTCCAACGAGTGTGACGCATTTTCTTGCCCTCGTCACAGCCGTATATAACAGATTCCGGTTCATGAGCATTGATGGTCCACTGAGCAAAGGGATCACAACAGCCGGGTATTCACTTCCCTGTGATTTGTGAATGGTAATAGCGTAAGCTAGTTCCAGCTCATCCAGAAGCTTGTAAGAGTACTCTACTTTTCTTCCCTCATCAAATTCCACGGTCATCGTCTCTGCAAAATCATTGATCTCCGTGATGATTCCCATATCACCGTTGAAGATTCCCATTCCTTTATCCACAGTGAGACCAAATTTTGTGCAGATTTCCCACTCCAACTGATAGTTGTTCTTGGTCTGCATGACTTTATCCCCCTCGCGGAATACCATATCGCCATGCTCTTTTTCCCGCTTTGATTGATCCGGCGGATTGAGATACTGCTGGAGGATCCCATTCAGTCGTTCCACCCCCAGAAGACCTTTCCGCATAGGTGTAAGCACCTGAATATCATATGGTGTTGCATCCACGAATTTCGGCAGTTTCTGCTTTACTAACTGAAGTACCACATTGATGATGATATCTGCCTCATATCGCTTCAGAAAAAAGAAATCCATGCTTTTATTATCCAGGGAAACCTCTTCCCCACGATTGATCTTATGCGCATTCACAATGATGTCACTCGTCGACGCCTGACGGAAAATTTTTGTCAGCATAACCACATTAAAGGCTTCCGACTGGATGATGTCCTTTAACACGCTTCCCGGTCCGACACTTGGAAGCTGGTTGATATCCCCTACAAGGATCAGTCTTGTTCCCGGTGCGATCGCTTTTAAAAGAGAATTCATCAGCGTTATGTCAACCATTGACATCTCATCAATAATCACAAGGTCTGTTTCCAATGGATTCGTTTCATTACGTTCAAATCCGGCACTTCCCTCCATACCACCATTTAATTCCAGCATGCGGTGAATTGTCCGCGCTTCAAATCCGGTTGTCTCACTCATTCTTTTTGCGGCACGTCCCGTTGGCGCTGCCAGAAAAATGTCCATGCCTTCCATCTCAAAATATCGGATGATCGTATTGATCGTAGTTGTCTTACCTGTACCCGGACCACCTGTGATGACCAAAAGACCGTTTCGTACCGCCTCTTTTACCGCCTGCACCTGATGTTCATCCAACTGCATTCCTGTCTGTTTCTCAATGTTATGGATCCGCTGCTCTATCTCTGCATCTGCCACATCATAGGCAATATCCAGTTCCCGGAGCATTGTTGCCGTATTTGCTTCCATATAATAAAAAGAAGCTGAATAAATCTGCGTCTGCTCTCCCGACTGCTTCATAATGATTTTCCGTTCAATTGACAGATCCATATAATTTTTTTCGATGATATCTTTGTCGATTCCCAACAATTCACTTGTTTTTGCTGTCAGTTCCTCCTGTGGCAAAAAGGTATGCCCCTCACCGGACGCCTGAAGCAGTGTATACAATATACCGCTTCGCACACGGAAATCAGAATCCGTCCGTATTCCTGCCTTTGCTGCAATATCGTCCGCTGTCCGGAAACCAACTCCCTCGATATCATCTGCCAGCCGGTACGGATTCTCTTTTAAGATTCCATACACTTCCTGTCCATATTTATTATAAATTTTTACCGCAAGATTCATAGTAATTCCAAACTGCTGTAAAAAGATCATCGCCTGCCGCAGGTCTCGCTTTTCATTTACCTGACTTGCAATCTCCATTGCCTTCCGCTCGCTGATTCCTTTTACTTCCGCAAGCCGCTCCGGTTCTTCCTCAATGATCCGGAATGTATCTTCCCTAAACCTCCGCACAATACGGGCTGCCATTGCAAGCCCGATTCCCTTGATCGCACCCGATCCAAGGTAGCGTTCGATCGCCTCCTGATCTTCCGGCGCCTTCTCTTCAAAGCTCACCACTTTAAATTGTGTGCCATACGTCGGATGATCGGTATAATCGCCAGTCGCCTCAATATTTTCCCCTTCTGCGATCGTCGAAAAAATGCCGACACAGGTGATCTCATCCTCGCCGCTCACCAGATTGAGTACTGTATAACCATTGTCCGTATTGCGGTATATGATATGCTCCACATATCCTGCTAATTTCTCCATAACTTTCTAATCCATTTCTTTCTATCTGAAACCAAATGATTCGTAAAGTAAAAAGCTGCCGCATTAAGAAATAATCTCTTAAAGCGACAGCCTGTGATTCTTAATTTCTGTCATTCATACCAGACACTGTCTGAGTCCTGCTATGAATGGTATCGTTCTATGTACTCTGATCAATCAATATTATAATTACGTTTCATCTGCTCATACAATGACTGTGTAAAGTTACCACCAACCTGATCAATGAGTTCGTCTGCAATCTTTTCCACTGCAAAATCCATCGTATAATCTGTCATTGTGGATAATGATGCATCTTTCTCCTCATCATCCGGGAGTAAATTCTTTTTTACCTCTTTAATGACTTCTTCTACGAAATAAGATTCAAAATCTTTGCAAACCTGCATCAGTTCATCCGCAGATGTGTCGGAAGATACGCCGTTTAATGATTTTTTCAATGCATTGGCATTGTAATTGGTTGTTGCATCTGTATTGGTCGTATTCAGCATGGATGCCATGCTATCAATTGACATGCTCATATTTTTTCAGCCTCCTGTAGAATGTAAAAAACTAACGTTTCAGGTTATTTGCCTGCTCTAACATATCATCGGATGTTGTGATCGCTTTTGAGTTTAACTGATATGCACGCTGTGCCACGATCAGATTTACCATCTCATCTGCTACCTGTACATTTGAGCCTTCCAGATAACCCTGATGGATTTTACTTCTTGTGAGGTTCGCATTGGTTGCTTCATTAAGTGCTGCCCCGGATGCATTTGTCGCTCTCAAAAGATTAGATCCTGCTTTTTCCAAGCCTGCAGGATTGTTAAACTGGCTGAGGCCAATTGTCCGGTTCATACTTACATAAGCACCCGCATTGTTATAATAGCCAACCTGACCATCCGTTGTCACTACCGCCTTCCCAGAATTGACATTATTCGGAAGAACAATGGTGTTTCCATTGGAATCCAGAACCGGATATCCATCGGTATTGGTAAGGGTTGTTCCTGTCGGACCAATACTCCAGTTAAAATTACCATTTCTGGTATAGTAAGTTGTCCCATCTGCCCCTCTCACCTGAAAGAATCCATTTCCTTCGATTGCAAAAGCAGATTTGCTCTCATCCTCGAGCAGCGCACCCTGCGTATAGCTTGTGGTGTTGGACGCAACTCTTGTTCCAAGTCCCACCTGCGCTCCGATCGGTTTTTCCTCACCATTTGCACTTGTCGTTCTGGTCTGAATGGTCTGATATAACAGTGATTTAAACTCTGTCTTCTGGGATTTAAATGCTGTTGTATTGACATTCGCAATGTTATTTGAAATATTATCTACGTTGGTCTGCTGCGCTCTCATTCCGGAAGCTGCAGTATAAAGTGCTCTCATCATAGTCTGATTTCCTCCAACTATACCTTATATTATACTTTTCCCACCTGATTTACGGTCTTGTCCAATGTCTCGTCTACTGTATTGATCACTTTCTGTCCTGCCTGATAAGCTCTTGAGATAGTGATCATCTTTACCATCTCATCCACAACATTCACATTAGAGCCTTCGATACATCCCTGCTGCACCTTTGCATCAGAAGCTGTGATCTGTCCTCCATCCACAAGATCATACAGATTCTCACCATACTTGGAAATATAATTATAATCATCAAAATCAACAACGCCTATTCTTGTAACAAGCTGGTCATTCTGATAAATATTCCCTAACTCATCAATGGTAATCTTCGCATTCGGATTTAACCGGATTCTTGCATTCGGATCGGTATTCTGTGCACCCGCCTGATTCAACACATAATCGCCATCCTTTGTCACCAGATAGCCCTCTGTATTCACGGTAAAAGCTCCATCTCTTGTATACTTCACAGAAGTTTCCCCTGCTTTATTCGTAAAAGCAATTGCAAAAAATCCATTTCCAGCCAATGCCACATCTGTCTCATTGTCCGTCACTTTGATACTTCCCTGATCATAATTGGTATAAGTCTCACCAAGGTGCACACCCATACTGATCACACCAAGTTTTTTATTCAGGCCATAAGAAGAGGTATCCTTTATCTTAATTGCCAATTCATCCGCAAACGTCTGCGATGTTGTCCCTTCTTTTTTATAGCCATTTGTGTCTGCATTTGCCAGATTATTCGTGAGAACATCTAATCTCTTCTGTTCATTCACCATACCTGTATATGCTGTATATAAGCCTTTGATCATATATTACACCTCGCATCAATCGTTGTGTATCCACCTATCGGACACGTTTTATCCAATATTATATTTCGGTCGATCTGACAGAAAAATTAGCTTAATCGTCATCACGTTTTCCAGATAAAAATTCTACATATTTTCCTGTACCAATCGCAACACATGTCATTGGATCATCTGCTGTCATAGTATTGATTCCGGTCCTGTCCTCGATCAGTTCTTCCAGACCACGAAGCAATGCACCGCCACCGGTAAGTACGATACCGCGGTCTGCAACATCGGCAGCAAGCTCCGGTGGAGTTTTCTCCAATACAGAGTGTACTGCCTCGACGATCTGCAAAGTAGGCTCGCGCAGCGCTTCCTCTGTCTCCTCTGAAGAGACCGTTACTGTCTTTGGAAGACCTGTCACCAGATTACGTCCACGCACATCCATCGTCTCATTCTGTGCTAATGGGAAACATGTTCCAATCTTAATCTTGATATCCTCTGCGGTCCGCTCACCGATCAGAAGATTGTGTTTCTTTCTCATATAGCGGACGATTGCCTCGTCAAAATCATCACCGGCGATCTTGACTGAAGTACTCACAACTGAGCCGCCCAGAGAAATGACAGCGATATCTGCTGTACCGCCACCGATATCTACGATCATATTACCACAAGGTCTTGCAATATCAATTCCGGCTCCGATAGCTGCTGCGATCGGCTCCTCAATAATAGAAACCTCTCTTGCTCCTGCCTGATAGGTCGCATCCTCAACGGCTTTCTTCTCAACCTCTGTCACACCACTTGGTACGCAGACACTGATTCTTGGCTTGCGGAATGTTTTCTTGCCAAGAGCCTTCTGAATGAAATATTTGATCATTTTCTCCGTAACTGTATAATCCGAGATAACGCCCTGGCGGAGTGGTCTTACAGCAACAATATTACCCGGTGTTCTGCCGAGCATTAATCTCGCCTCTTCCCCAATGGCTTTGATTTTATTTGTATCACGGTCAAAAGCGACAACAGACGGTTCTTTTAATACGACCCCTTTGCCCTTGATATATACTAATATACTTGCGGTACCCAGATCGATACCAATATCTGTACTCATCATAATTATGATATTCCCCTTTCTGGAATTGTTTGGAATGTATGTCAATATTTTCCTGTATGAGATATACAAAAATACATTAAAAATCACTTTTTTCTTCTGCACTATTAAAATAAGAAGTACGATACTACTCCTATTTTTACATATACAATCTTATTATATACAAAAAGTTATATTTTTCAAAGTTTTTTTTCCAGAAAATCCTATTTTTCAAGAAAAATAAGATTTTTTTAATAAATGATGCTTCATAAGATTTTTTTTATTTTTTCATCACAAAATGGTCACATTTTCTTTTTATATTGTAATAGTACTAGCTAATATGACTTATTAAGTCGGCTAATATAATTTTTCATAACTCATGCTTCTTCGATATCTACGGATATCGGAGGAGCACTCCCCGAAATTTTAAGGTGTCTCATGCGAGACACCTTTTTTGTTATGACGACCACAAATCAGCGGTATATCACATCTCTGTCCATTACAGCAGGATGTATGCGATGCGTACATCCTGTTCTTTACTTCTTAAGATATTTTTTTACATACTGTCCGGTATAGGATTCTTTCACTTTGGCAACTTCCTCCGGTGTTCCTTTGGCGATCACAGTTCCGCCGCCGTCTCCACCTTCCGGTCCCATATCGATGATATAATCAGCAGTCTTGATGACATCCAGATTGTGTTCAATGACGACTACGGTATTACCTCCATCTGAAAGTCTGCGCAGAATCTCAATCAATTTGTGCACATCTGCGAAATGAAGCCCTGTTGTCGGCTCATCCAAAATGTAAATGGTCTTACCTGTGCTGCGCTTGCTGAGTTCTGTTGCGAGTTTGATACGCTGTGCTTCACCACCGGACAGTTCCGTAGATGGCTGTCCGAGTTTTACATAGGAAAGTCCCACATCATATAAAGTCTGGATCTTGCGTTCAATGGACGGCACATTCTTAAAAAACTCCAATGCTTCCTCCACCGTCATATCCAGCACATCATAAATGTTTTTTCCTTTATATTTTACTTCAAGTGTCTCTCTGTTATACCGCTTTCCTTCGCACACTTCACAAGGCACATAGACATCCGGCAGGAAATGCATCTCAATTTTGATAATTCCATCCCCTGAGCATGCCTCACATCGTCCGCCTTTCACATTGAAGCTGAAACGTCCTTTTTTATATCCTTTTGCCTTTGCATCCGGTGTTCCCGCAAAAAGATCGCGGATCATATCGAAGACACCGGTATAAGTCGCCGGATTTGAACGCGGCGTTCTGCCGATCGGCGACTGGTCAATATCGATCACCTTGTCCAGCTGCTCCAGTCCAAGGATATCGTCATGTTCTCCCGGAATGCACCTTGCACGGTTTAAATCCCTCGCCAGATGTTTGTACAAAATCTCATTTGTCAGCGAACTCTTTCCAGAACCCGAAACACCGGTAATGCAGGTCATAACGCCCAACGGAATATCCACGTCGATATTTTTTAAATTATTTTCCCTTGCGCCCTTGATCGTTAGAAAGCCTGTCGGTTTTCTGCGCTCCTTTGGAACCGGGATCTGGATTCTTCCGCTCAGATATGCCCCTGTGACAGAATCCGGGTTCTGCATGATCTCTTCTGCAGTGCCGCACGCAACCACTTGTCCACCATGTGAGCCGGCTCCCGGTCCGATATCCACAATGTAGTCCGCCGCCCTCATCGTATCCTCGTCATGTTCCACAACGATCAGCGTGTTGCCAAGGTCTCTTAAATTCATCAATGCCCCCAGAAGCTTATCGTTGTCTCTTTGGTGCAGTCCGATCGACGGTTCGTCCAGAATATAGGCAACTCCCACAAGACCGGAACCAATCTGGGTTGCAAGACGGATACGCTGTGCCTCACCACCGGACAGTGTTCCTGTCGCTCTCGACAATGACAGATAATCCAGTCCAACCTCATTTAAAAATCCCACTCTTGCACGGATTTCTTTTAAAATCTGGTCGCCAATCAGATGCTGCTGCTTTGTGAGTTCCATCTGATCTACAAACGTCTTAAGATTCTTCACCGACATGGAGGTCATCTCATAAATATTTTTGTCCGCAACCGTTACTGCGAGGGATTCCGGTTTCAGACGCTGTCCATGGCAGGATTCACACGGCGTGATGCGCATAAACTGTTCATACTCTGCTTTCATCGTCTCAGAGGAAGTCTCACGGTATCTTCTCTGCACATTGCGGATCAGACCGTCAAATGCGACATCATACACGCCCTCACCGCGCTGTCCTTTATAGCGTACTTTCAGTTCTTTTCCGTGTGTTCCATTGATCAAAACATCTTTTATCTCATCCGGATATTCCCGGAACGGTGTATCCAGTGAAAAATGATATTCTTCCGTCAGCGCTTTTAAAATCGCATAGGTGAAGCTGCTCTTATCGGTGCAGGACTGCCAGCCCATCACCTGGATTGCCCCCTCCGAAATGCTCAACCTCTTATCCGGGATCATCAGATCAATGTCAAACTCCATTTTATATCCAAGTCCAAAGCAGGTCGGACACGCACCAAACGGATTGTTGAAAGAGAAACTTCTCGGCTCCACTTCATCGATACTGATACCGCAGTCCGGGCATGAAAAACTCTCAGAAAACTGAATTGGTTCTCCATCGATCACATCCACGATCATCAATCCGTCTGCCAGCTGCAGCACATTCTCAATGGAATCTGTCAGTCGTTTTTCGATCCCCGGTTTTACCATAAGACGATCCACAACAATCTCGATGTTGTGCTTTTTATTCTTCTCTAACTTGATCTCCTCAGACAGTTCATAGAGATTTCCATCTACAACGACACGGACATAACCGCTTCGCTTTGCCTGCTCGAAAAACTTCTGATGCTCTCCTTTTCTTCCTCTGACCACCGGTGCTAAAAGCTGGATCTTAGTACGCTCCGGCAGCTCCATGATCTGATCGACCATCTGATCGACCGTCTGTTTTTTGATCTCTTTTCCACACTTTGGACAATGTGGCACTCCGATCCTAGCGTAAAGCAGCCGGAAATAGTCGTAGATCTCCGTGACCGTTCCCACCGTTGACCTCGGATTCCGGTTTGTGGATTTCTGATCGATGGAAATTGCCGGAGAAAGCCCTTCGATTTTCTCAACATTTGGTTTTTCCATCTGTCCTAAAAACTGTCTTGCATAGGAGGACAATGACTCCATATACCGTCTCTGTCCCTCCGCATAAATTGTGTCAAACGCAAGAGATGATTTACCGGAACCGGAAAGTCCGGTCAGCACAACAAATTCATCTCTCGGAATATCCACATCAATATTCTTCAAATTATGTTCATTCGCACCGCGTATCTTGATGTATTTGCGGTTCTCTGATGTTTTCATATATCTGCACCCTTCTATATTTTATTAAGCAATTGCCCTTCCACCTTATTATAAATCCTGAAGCATTGTTTTCAATTGCAGCATCTGGTCGCGGTATTCTGCTGCCGCCTCGAAGTTCAGATCTGCCGCTGCTCTCTGCATTTTCTTCTGAATATCTGCGATCAGCTTCGTCAGTTCCTCCTTGTTCATGGACTCCGGATCTTTCTTGAAGTTCAGTTCCTCCTGTGCCACTTTCTTAGATACACTGATCAGATCACGGACAGACTTCTGAATTGTTTTCGGCGTGATGTTGTGTTCTTTATTATATTCCTGCTGGATCCTGCGTCGCCGTTCTGTCTCGTCGATCGCATTGCGCATGGAATCGGTAATCTTATCCGCATACATGATGACATGTCCCTCGCTGTTACGCGCCGCACGTCCAATGGTCTGGATCAGGGATGTCTCAGAACGTAAGAATCCCTCTTTGTCTGCATCCAGAATCGCCACAAGTGTGATCTCCGGAATATCCAGTCCTTCTCGAAGCAGATTAATTCCAACCAGAACATCAAACACATCCAGACGCAGGTCACGGATAATCTCTGCACGTTCCAGAGTATCAATATCCGAATGCAGATATTTTACACGGATACCGAGTTCTTTCATATAGTCCGTCAGATCTTCTGCCATTCTTTTGGTCAGAGTTGTGATCAAAACCTTATGCTTCTTTGCCGTCTCTTTATTCACTTCTCCGATCAGATCATCAATCTGTCCCTCTACCGGCCGGACTACCACCTCAGGATCAAGCAGACCGGTTGGCCGGATAATCTGCTCTGCACGGAGTAACTCATGCTCATCTTCATACGTATTTGGTGTCGCGGAAACAAAAAGCATCTGGTCAATTTTACTCTCAAACTCTTCAAAATTCAAAGGTCTGTTATCTTTTGCAGAAGGAAGTCTGAATCCGTAATCAACAAGCGTTGATTTTCTGGACTGGTCACCCGCATACATTCCTCCGATCTGTGGAATCGTGATATGCGACTCATCCACAATGATCAGGAAGTCGTCCTTAAAATAGTCCATTAATGTATGTGGCGTTGCTCCCGCCGGAAGTCCTGCAAGATGTCTTGAATAATTTTCAATACCACTGCAGAATCCTGTTTCTTTCAACATCTCAATGTCAAAATTGGTTCTCTCTGCGATGCGCTGTGCCTCCAGCAGCTTGTCCTCTCCCTTGAAATACTTTACGCGCTCTTCCATTTCCGCTTCGATATTCACACAAGCCTTCTGAATCTTTTCCATCGGAACAACATAGTGTGAAGCAGGAAAAACCGCAAAATGTTCCAGACTGCACTTGACTTCCCCTGTCAGCACATCGATCTCGGTGATCCGGTCAATCTCATCTCCGAAAAATTCCACCCGGATTGCCGTATCACTGTAGTTTGCCGGAAAAATCTCTACCGTGTCACCGCGCACACGGAATGTACCACGGTGAAAATCCATGTCATTTCTTGTGTACTGGATATCGACCAGTGCACGGATGACCTCATCTCTGTCCTTCTCCATTCCCGGACGCAGAGAAACCATCATTCCAAGGTAGTCCTCCGGGCTGCCCAGACCATAGATACAGGAAACCGAGGCGATCACGATCACATCTTTACGCTCTACGAGTGCCGCCGTGGCAGACAAACGCAATTTATCAATCTCCTCATTGATCGCAGAATCCTTGGCAATATAAGTGTCCGTCTGTGGTACATAAGCCTCCGGCTGATAATAATCGTAATAGGAGACAAAGTACTCCACTGCATTCTCCGGGAAGAACTCCTTGAACTCACCGTAAAGCTGCGCCGCCAGTGTCTTATTGTGCGAAATGATGAGAGTCGGCTTATTCAGCTGTGCGATGACGTTCGCCATCGTGAAGGTCTTACCGGAACCGGTCACACCGAGCAAAGTCTCGAACTGGTTGCCTTCCTTGAAGCCTCTTACCAGTTCTTCGATCGCCTGCGGCTGGTCACCGGTGGGTTGGTATGGGGCATGTAATTTGAAGATTTGTTGTTCATTTTGCACAAAAATCACCTCCGGGGGTTATCTTAATAAAGTATGGTATATTTTCTGAGGGAATATACGGACGAATGTCTCTTAAGAATATAACACAATTTTGAAAATTTGTATAGGCTTTATCCGAACATTAGTTCTGATAAAAATATAGAGCATTCAGCCTCTTTTGAATCTGAATGCAGATTATCTGTTAAAATGATTGCCTCACTTTCTCCCAGATCTAATCCCGTAACTCTCCGGATAATATCTACAGATTTGTCATCTTCTATTTGCACCACACGAATATATGGACAATTTCTTATTTCCTCCGCTTCTAATGCAAACCTTTTGTTTGACGTCAGTTCATCAAAAACTGCCTGTGGTATCTGAACTTCCCCGAAATATTTATCCAGTAAATCCAAATGTCCAACTTTTAAGAGTGAAATTAATGGTGTTGTATCAGAAACAACTATCATACAGTCACCCCGCTTAACCCTAATGACTTAAATGTTTCCAGATCCTTATCTAATTCATCCATTGTCTGATCAAAATAGCAGAATCCCATCTTTCCATATAAATCAATCAAATCTAATTTTGAAATTCCCAAGATTTCCGCTGCTCTTCCATTGGATATCTTCTTCTGTAATACATATGGATACAATAACAGTGCATTTCTCTGCAATTCATCTTCTGCATTTTTTTCTGTAACATATGGTTTCATTGCTTCTGGTATGTGTATTTCTATTGTTGTATATAACATATATCTGCACTCCTTTCAAAACGATTTGTGTCTATTACTATTATATCCTCTCGTATTTTTTCTTACAACTACAATTTCACTCTTTTATTCTGGCATTCGTTCTTTTTCTATGTGTAAAAACAGAGCATTCAGACTCTTGTGAATCTAAATGCTCTGCACATTTTATTTCTATTCTGCAAATCTTCCGCAGCACTGTTTGTATTTCTTTCCAGAACCACATGGGCATGGATCGTTTGGATAAATCTTTGCTGCTGCACGTTTCTTCGGTTCAGCAGGAGTTGAATCATCCTTGTTCGTTCCTGTTACTTTTGCAACCTGCTCACGCTCTACTTTCTGTTCAATCTTCACATGATATAACAGGCGGATCGTATCTTCCTGAATATTGGCTGTCATCTCATCAAACATATCGAATCCTGCCATCTTGTACTCAACAAGCGGATCTCTCTGTCCATATGCCTGAAGTCCGATACCCTGACGAAGCTGATCCATGTCATCAATGTGATCCATCCATTTTTGGTCAATCACTTTCAATAAGACAACTCGCTCTAACTCACGGAACTGTTCCGGTTCAGGGAACTCTGTCTCTTTTGCTTCATATAACTTCACTGCTTTCTCTTTCAAGAGATGTTTCAATTCTTTATTATTCTTAATATCAGCAATCGTTTCTTCCGTTATAGGTTCCAGAGGAATGATAGGAAGTAGTAACTGATTCAGTTCATTTAAATCCCACTCATCTTTTGGAATCTCAGAAGAAATACAGGTGTCCACACAACTCTCTACGCGGTCTGTGATCATCTTGAAAATCGCATCTCTCATGCTCTCTCCATTTAACACGCGCAGACGCTCTTTGTAAATAATCTCTCTCTGATCATTCATAACCTGATCGTACTCCAACAGATTCTTTCGGATTCCGTAGTTATTAGCCTCAATCTTCTGCTGTGCTTTCTCGATGGCAGAGGTAAGCATCTTGTGCTGGATCTGTTCATTTTCCGGAACACCAAGTGCATTGAACACATCCATCAGTTTATCAGAGCCAAAGAGTCTCATCAGATCATCTTCAAGTGAAATGAAGAACTGTGATTCTCCCACATCTCCCTGACGTCCGGAACGACCGCGGAGCTGATTGTCAATACGTCTTGATTCATGACGTTCCGTACCAATGATCTTTAAACCGCCTGCTGCTCTTGCGTCGTCATCAAGCTTAATATCCGTACCACGGCCTGCCATGTTTGTCGCGATCGTAACTGCTCCATGCTGTCCGGCACCTGCTACGATCTCAGCCTCCAGTTCGTGGAACTTCGCATTTAATACAGTATGAGGGATTCCCTCTCTTTTTAACATGCCGCTGAGTAACTCAGAAGTATCAATGTTGATCGTACCAACCAGTACCGGCTGTCCTTTCTCATGTGCCTTCTTCACTTCCTCGACAACTGCACGATATTTTTCTTTCTTGGTCTTATATACGGCATCATGATGATCGATACGCTGGACCGGTTTATTGGTCGGGATTTCAATAACGTCCATACCGTAAATATCACGGAACTCCTTTTCCTCTGTGAGTGCTGTACCAGTCATACCAGCCTTTTTGTCAAATTTGTTGAAGAAGTTCTGGAATGTGATCGTTGCAAGCGTCTTGCTCTCACGTTTTACTTTTACATGCTCTTTCGCTTCGATTGCCTGATGAAGTCCGTCTGAATAACGGCGTCCCGGCATAATACGTCCGGTAAATTCATCAACGATCATAACCTCGTTATCTTTTACCACGTAGTCCTGATCGCGGAACATCAGATTATGTGCTCTCAGAGCAAGGATCACATTGTGCTGGATCTCAAGGTTCTCTGCATCTGCAAGGTTATCGATCTTGAAGAACTGCTCAACCTTTTTCACACCTTCCTGTGTCAGGTTGACAACTTTGTCCTTCTCATTGACAACAAAGTCTCCTGTCTCCTCCTGTTCAATTCCCATGATGGCATCCATCTTGGAGTACTCCGGCACATCCTCACCACGTTTTAACTGTGTTGCGAGAATATCGCACGCTTCATATAGCTTGGTGGATTTACCACTCTGACCGGAAATGATCAGTGGTGTTCTCGCCTCGTCGATCAATACTGAGTCGACCTCATCGATGATGGCATAATGCAATCCACGCTGAACAAGCTGCTCTTTGTAGATCACCATGTTATCTCTCAGATAATCGAAACCAAGTTCGTTATTTGTAACATAAGTAATATCACAGTTATATGCTTCCCTGCGCTCATCGTTCGTCATGGAATTTAACACGACACCGACTTTCAGTCCAAGAAATTCATGAACCTGTCCCATCCACTCAGAATCTCGTTTTGCAAGGTAATCATTGACGGTTACGATGCAGACACCTTTGCCTTCCAGTGCATTCAGGTATGCCGGCAGTGTAGAAACAAGTGTCTTACCTTCACCGGTCTTCATCTCTGCAATACGTCCCTGGTGAAGAATGATACCACCGATAATCTGTACGCGGTAATGCTCCATGCCGAGCACACGTTTTGCTGCTTCACGAACCGTTGCAAATGCTTCCGGCAAAAGGTCATCCAAAGTCTCGCCCTTTTCCAGACGCTCTTTATATTCTTTTGTTTTGTTTCTTAATTCTTCATCGGAAAGTTTCTGCATAGAGTCACGATAAGACTCTACTTTGTCAACAAGCGGATAGATTCTTTTCAGCTCTCTCTCGCTGTGTGTCCCGAAGATTTTTGTCAATGCTCCCATAAAAACTCCTATTCCTGTCCCGGCTCTGTTATTTGAAAAATTTCTGTCATTTATGCAGAAACCTCGCACGGTATCGCTATTGTAACACTTTTTAGGCTTCACCACAACAAAAATAGGCGTAAACGATTTGTGAATTTTTTATTAACTCGGAAAAGCCTTGTCTAATGCCGTCTTTGTTGGTTTTATCGCTATTTTCCGGCATTTTATCAAGTCTATTTTTCGTCTAATGTTGTCTTTTTTCGTTCAAACTTGGACATTTTTTGGACAAAAAAATATAGAGGAAAGTTTTTCTCTCCTCTATGTTTATCAATAAAATGCACTTGCTATTTTCTCCATTTCTTCTTGTTTTGTAGTTGGTAATACATGACTATATAAATCCATTGTCATTGCCAGACTACTATGTCCTAATATTGTTTTGAGTGTCTGCGGTTGCATTCCGGCTTCTATTGCTCTGGTAGCAAATGTATGACGCAACGCATGCGGCGTAATATCTGGGAAATCATAACCATCTTTTCTGATCCACTCAACAATTTTATGTAAAGAGTTTACAATCGTTGTCTCACAGACTGGATTTCCATTTTTATATCCTATAAAATAGTAACTGTCTATATACTGTATTCCACCTCTATCATTCATTTTTTTCTGTTCTTGCAGCAGTTCCAGTATATCCGGTCTAAGTGGAATGTCCCGTGTTGATGTCCTTGTTTTTGGTGTATCTTCTACAGATCCCACACCCTTTATATACTTAATTGTACGTCTAACATGTATCACATTATTTTTCCTATCAATGTCTGAATATTTAAGCCCTCTTAATTCGCCATTCCTCATTCCCGTGAATAACATAACACGAAAAAATATCCTATTTTTACTTTTATCAACATATTTTAGAAATATCTCCTGCTGCTCCCTCGTTAAAGCCACACGCACATTTCTTTCCTCACACTTTGGAAGTTCCGCAGCTTTTACCGGATTATACACAATCATCTGATTTTTTACTGCCTGTCTAAAACAGCCGTTTAGCATAGCTGAGACTACTTTGATGCTTGCGTACTTGTAACCAGCTTCCGCCAAATCATTGTATATCTTCTGGATATGTTCCCCTCTAATACTCTCAAGCCTTTTATTTGCAAGCCTGTTTTTTACTGCCACCTTATAATATTCATCATAACTCCGATATGTCCCCATTTTAACTTTATTTTTCTTATACTGCTGCATCCATGTATCAAACCACGCACCAAAAGTAATATTATTAGCAGTGGTAAAGAAACCATGTTCAAGCTTATATTTTAGGTCATTCATAGCTTTTTGTGTTTCTCCGATAGTATTTGCATGTACACAATAACTTTCGCCCTGATACGTAAATCTACCCTCAAATGTCGAATTGCTTCTTTGCCTAATCCCTTTCGGTAACTTTCTGCCCCTCTTATCTGTTGCCATACTTTCACCACCTTTCTTTCATACACATTTTTTTATAACTTTCCTTACTGATCTGCCAATATCCGTTGTCTGCTGCTGCACAACATTCTTTACCCGGACACGTTTTGCTCCTTTACAGGTGAGAACAATACAACGATCTCCCGGTTTTATCTCTCCGATCAGATACGGTGGGACTCTCCATCTAAATATTCTTTTACTGCTGCCGTGAACTGCTTCTATTAATTCCACATATCCCCTTGTAGCTGTTATATGTTCCATTCCGAGTTCTTTTGCAGCAAGATAGGTACAATATCCATCTATGAGTACATTATCGTTATTTAACACGATTGCAGCAGTATCTACTCCATGTTCTAACCTCTTCCTTGCCCTTTCAATTTTTTTCTCTGCCGGTGCCGTATTTGCAAAATCCTCTGATATCACAATGTTGCTCACTTTAAAGTCTTTCAATAATTCCATTTTATCTTCCAAGGGCAGCAGGATTTTCCATACTGCCCGAATCCTTTCTTTTTTATTTATTGGCATACTTTCTTTTACGAATATTTTTTCTTACTCTAATGATCTGATTAAACACGTCAAACATTTCCTTAACACTTCCAAGATCCTTTATATAATCCATAAATTCTTTTTTCTGGAGATCATCAAATTCCATATAGTCACGAATCAATTCCAGTATCATTTTGTAGTCTTTATGTTCTGCATTAAACACAATCCAGTCCTTTTGACAATAATAACAAAAAATAAAATTTTCTCGTTTGCCGCCTGCTACAAGCATTTCATCTTGTTTGCAAGCGACAATTCCTTGCTCTGCGTCTATAATTTCTGCTTTCACTATTGCACCTTTCCGCTACAAGCTGTTATAATGCAGATGTAGCCGTTTAATATAAGTTTGCGAGTTACACGCCCCTACCAGAGTGCCAGCTCGGTAAGGGCACTTTTATTATCCAATGGCTTGTACTTGAGACTTTCCAAAGAACCGCGCTTTGTATATCTGCCCATCTCCTTTACTTCCCCATATCAGATCACAACCAAATAATGCTTTTGATCCGTGGATCACTTCATAACCTAATGCTTTCCAGGCGCTCCACGTTGCTGTTTCCTCTGTAACGCCCGCCACCCTTTTGGCATCTTCCACACGTTTCTCATTGATTTCCTCTGCCTTTGCGCTCAACCATGCCCTGTGCAAGCACTCGGCAAAGGTCAGATCCTTTTTTCTTCTGAATAACATCCACGCTTTTAACATGATGTTCTTAAGATTGAATTTTTTCATTCTTCGCTTTTCCTTTCTCTTTATTTTAGGAAGGTTTCCGTCTTCGTGGCTATTGGTACTCTCTTTTCCCTCACAGGTATGCGGCTTACAATCCTTAGCGACCTTCGTGACTATTGGTACTTTCCCTTCCCTCACAGGTATATCGCTTTGTTTTGTTCCCCTTCCTTTATCTTGATTACATTATATATCTATTTCCGTAAATAGTCTATTGACACATTGCACATATTCACGTAAATATATTTGTATAAATTTTATATTTACGTGAATAGACAAAAATGCTATAATCAGCGTGTAAGGTGGAGAAGGTAATACTATATTGGACGCTCCCCTATTATCAAAATAGAAAGGCGGTGTCTTAATGCCCTTAACTGAAGAAAGAAAAGAATATTTAAAGGAATATCAAAAAAGTAAATTAAAACGTATTCCCCTTGATGTAACCAAAGAAAAATATGATGAAATCAAGACTGCTGCTGATTCCGCCGGTGAATCTGTAAACGGGTACATCAAAAAAGCTATTGATGATCGCATGGAGCGTGACGGATCTCCCACTGCTGCAATCAAAGTTCAATAATTATGAAAGGAGTATATTTTTATGGCTGTATCAAAAGCACAACAAAAGGCAGTGAATAAATATGTAAAAAGCAACTATGACCGCATTGAATTAGTTGTTAAACCCAAAGGAAGAAAGGAAGACATAAAAGCACACGCTTCTGCAATGGGGGAAACTCTCAATTCTTTTATCACCCGTGCCATCAATGAAACTATGGAGCGTGACGGCTTCTCAACTGCTGCCCCTGATTCGCAGAATGAACCACAAATTGAACCACACACCAAGCCAACTACTACAGGCTTACCTAGCTATTTAACGCCGGATATACTCGATCGTATCGACAAAAAGCGTTTTCTTGGCGGTGATATGTCGTATCAGCTTGAGATTGGTTCAATTATCGGGATGGATAATCTATCCCCACTTGCCGATTATTTAAGACAGCAGAGTAAACAATAAAAAAGAGCATACACATCTTTATCAAGAAAAGCTATATTCGAAAGCGGTTTATGTAGGCTGTATATTGCCCCATTTGCCGTTTTTCTGAACAAAGATGATATAAATTACATTAAACCGGATATAATCGTTATTTGCGGCACTACAAAGCTTACAGACAAATGATGTATTGGTGCCCCCGACTGGATTATAGAAATAGTATCACTTGGCAGCAGGCGCATGGATTATTACACAAAACTATTCGAGTATCATACTGCAGGGATTGTTGCTCCAGGCAAGAACCGGATCACTGTATACAATCTGGAACATGGAGATATTGACGAATACTCATTCTCAGATACGGTAAAAGCAGTAATCTATCAAGATTTATTTATTGACTTTAACAATATAAGCTATTAACTCATGCCCCGGCATAACGTCCGGGGTATTTTTTAGCACTATTTGCAATTTTTCTCACTTTTTTGTTTTTATATTGCAGAATATGTTTTTATCATATTGTAAAATGTTAGCAAATGTTATCATCCTATATATTTATATATTCAACATTTTTCAACCACACTCGGCAACATTCCGGCAGCATCATACTCCAACAAATTCCAACAATGGTCCCTAACAAATCTTAACATCATACCTTAGTAAATCTTAGCGTGTCTCTAGGGTAGTTTTGGTTTGTATTTGGTTTGTATTTGGTTTGATACTTTCCTTATATTTTCCTTTGTATTCTCTATGTATTCTCTATGTATTCTCTTTGTATCTGGCCTATAGATTTCCTATATTCAATTCCGCCGGCACAAGGTTTTGCAAGGCTTAATCCCTTGGGTTTTCTTAGGCACCAAGCTCGCATAAAATCCGAGCAAATCCGAGCAATTTAATAGTGAGTGTTCGCCTTGAATCCGAACGGTAAAGCGAACGTTTTGCACCCTTTTTCATGCACACAAACTTGCACCCTTTTTGCAACGTTTTTTGCAACGCTAAAGTGAAACGTTTTATGCAATACCGAATAATATCACGCAGATCAATTGTTTTTTTGTTCGTTCATCCAATCAACAAGTTCTTTTCTTCTACGATAAAAACTTCGCCTACTGATAGGTAATCTTTTTAATTCACAAACCATCTGCTTTTCAAGCATATCAAAAGAAATGTGATCAATAACCGAAACTGTTAGATATTCCGCTACTAACGCATCTATCTCCATAGCCTTCGCCAACACTTCACTCTTGCTTACCATCTCATTTAAATCTCCATCAGTTCAAACGACAGTGCCAGCTTATATGTTGCCGCTTTCTTTCACAAGTATTACTAAAATTTACGTTGTTCTGCTGCCAGTGCTCACCTTTGAGCTGTTGGTATTCTATCTCTACTTTGTAGTCTACTGTTTAATTCTATATGTGCTATATAAAAGCAATAATAAAACCGGGGTATATGGCTATATATAGTATATGTGTCCTGCTACAGGACAAGTAAAACACTTTAGTCTGCGAAACGGTTGTCCTGATACAGGACAAGTTACCTTCAAAAATAGCAATTACTTGTCCCGGTGCAGGACAAGTTTAGCCATTTACTTGTCCTGATACAGGACAGCCAAATAAATTTTTAAGGTGGATTATACCTCTTCCATTCATCACAAAATTCATAGATATTCGCTTTACGAAGATTCGCATTATTCTGCTTCACCCTTATAAAGCCCTTTTCTATTAATTCATCCTTTGCACGTTGGAATACATCGTGTCCTGATAGTTTACTATATTTTGATCTTGGAAATGTAAATTCCTTTTTCCCACCAGATTCTAAAAGCATATATGTATAGATTCTCACAGCCTTATCTGACAAACTTAACATCGCAGGATGCAGCAGTTGAGAATTTCCAAGTCTTATATAACGCTCTTCTATCCCACTGTCCTTGCATGTTTGCCAGGGTGAAAATGGCGTTTTCTTCGTTCTAGCCATATATTTCCACCTACTCTTCCTCTGGCTCGATTTTAAGGCTTATTTGCCCTTCTATCTGTTTAAGGTATTTACGTGCAGCAGTAACCGCCTTAAATGTGTTCTTGGCTCTATTACTCATAGAATTTATAAACTCCACAACCTCTTCCTTATTTTCCGGAAGATAATATCCACCTTGTCCCGAGGTTGTGCTACATATTATTGCGCCTGCTGCCCGTTCTCTTGCAATTTGCATTGTTAAATCTCTTCTATGATCCAAATGACATGCTCTCATCAATTCATCTGTGGTTATCGCATTGCGTTTCCCCTTTCTTAACAATTCTTTTACCATGCGAGCCACCTCATTACATATTTGTGATTGCACTATCAATAACATGTTTATCAAATAACACACGTCTGCCAAATCTCCGCACTGCTCCAATATCATCCATATAACGGCGTGCCTGTGTCTGGCCAACTCCAATATATGTGCATACCTCTTTGATATTTAATAATCTTTTTTCTTCAACTGTTCCGGTTACATTCTGTTTATTCATAAATTTTCTACTCCTTTTCATAACATTGTTGTTAATTGTCTTGTTTCGTGTAGTCACATGTGATAATATAATTATTGCAATATTGAAATGAAATTTCTAGTTACTTATATTCAATCATTTTTGCAATATTTATAATTTTTATTTCATTTCAGAATTTTTCTCATGTTTTTCGTTGAGCAAATTTCAAATGCACAATTTTAAGAAAGGAATATTTCAAATGGATAAAGATTATTTCAAAAAATACTATAAAACTTTCAAATCTAATATAATTAAAATAACAGGTGAAACGAAACAGAATAAAATAGCCACTATCTTAAATGTCACAGAATCAACACTTAGTCGTTGGTTTGCTGGTACTGCTGCCCCAACTCTCGCCGATCTCCTCGAAATTTCCAGCCAGTACAATTGCTCTATTGACTGGCTTCTTGGCAATGATTCATATTCAAAAAATACATATTCTGTCTACGATATCTGCAAAATTTTATCGGACATAGATTCTCAATTGCCTTTTATTCAAGAAAGTTCTAAAATCTCTCGTCCATATATAAAACAAATTGATTTATTCAAAGAAAAAGATGTATATGGCAATGTAGAAACAATATATTCCTATTTACACTTTCAAGATAAAACCGAGAATGGTATTGGTTATACGTTTGCTGGTAATGAAATAAATGATTTTCTTGTAAAATTTGACGGTTTAAAAAAAGCGCGAAAACAAAAATTAATAGATGACGAAATTTTCAAAGATGCAGTGCGTGCTCAACTAAATAAATTGTCTAAAGAAAAAATCTGTTATACTGATTACTTTAAAATTCCGGACATTGACGAGGAGCTTCCCTTTAATTAAAAAGAATCGCCACTTGATTGTGACGATTCTTTTCCTTCTACTGCTGCAATTACTATCTTCAGCTATACCAAATACTACTATTTTCAAAACATAGTAAGTGATACTTTCTTCCCAAACCGGATCAACGATGGAAAAATTGCGCTGGTTAAGAATATGCTTTTAATCATATCCTTGTATGTGAGGTAGTAACGAATCGTTACACCCTAGCAGAACATTTCGTTCGGTCAGCTATAGCTGGGCTCAAAATTGAGCTCTCCTCAATTTTGGGGACGGACTCAACCACGTCAATTTTGAATTGGTTAATGTGGGAAATATTCCCCTGATCGGACCGTCCAAGATTGGTGCGTCCTCGGTCAATTTGTCCGTGGTTACGATACATCATTTTGAGTTATCGTCATTTTTGACGAAAGGTCATTTTGTCCTGCTGTTAAGAAAACTCAAATTGATTTTTCATCGCAAACCGTAAAATTTACCGGATGCAGATCGCGAAACAGATTTTTTCGGTTTTGCGATTCGGGATTTCCGTAGATCAAATCAATTTGAGTTGACGCCCTAAGTTGAATTTAGGCAGTTCCGGGATTCCGTAGATCAAATCGTGAATTTCACGAATAGCCGAAGCCAAAACTGGCTCGGGCTTTTACTCTAAATTGAGTTCAATACCGAAATAATCGGTTTTGCTTTCAAGCTATATAACAAAAGGTCAGTTTGTCCGGTTGTCATGCTTTTGGACTGTCAAAGCATCCTCTTTATTTTCCAATCTTGGACATTTTTTGGACATTTCACACCTTCACATAATGATTGATTGCTAAAAATTCCTTTAAAACAAAGCATTTCCATGTAAATCACGTTCAAACGATTTGTGAATTTTTTATTAACTGAAAATTATCCTGTCGGATTTATGTATACATAATTTAATTGCCGTCCTCCGCAGCAAAACAGCAAGTGTTTTACTGCTAAGCCAACAGTAACCCTCCGCAAACAGATATCTTTATTTTTTTATATTATGTACATATTTTTAATTATAAGCTATAATTCTATTGCAAGATGATGAAGATACTCTTATCCCCTATTATTTATGAAAGGTGGTGTTCTAATGACTTTACCACAGGAAAGAATCTATACTACAGATGATATTTATAACCTCCCGGATGGGGAACGCGCCGAACTGATCGATGGTCAAATCTATTACATGGCTCCACCCACACGCAGACATCAGCTTATAGCCGGCAATCTCTTTACCATCATTAACACCTATATAAAATCAAGAGGGGGTTCGTGTGAGCCATATATCGCTCCATTTGCCGTTTTTCTAAATGCAGATGACAAAAATTATGTTGAACCGGATATAAGCGTCATCTGCGACAAATCCAAACTCACAGATAAAGGCTGCAATGGTGCACCAGATTGGATTATAGAAATAGTATCATCTGGCAGCAGACGAATGGACTATTACACAAAACTATTCAAATACCGTACTGCTGGTGTTCGTGAATACTGGATTGTTGATCCAGACAAAAAACGGATTACTGTATACGATCTGGAACATGGGGATATTGACGAATACTCATTCTCAGATACGATTAACGTAGGAATCTATCCAGATTTATGTATCGACTTTAACAATATAAACAACTAACTCATGCCCCGGTATAACATCCGGGGTATTTTGATTTTCCAAAAAAAGAACTTGTCGAACACTTCCGGGATGATATATAATGTATGGAATCGTATCATCAAAAGAGGAGGTCTGCATATATTATGAAGTATGTATACAAAACAAAAGGTACATGTTCCACTCTGATTGAGTTGGAATTAGAGGGAAATATTGTTCACAATGTAAAATTCACCGGTGGATGTAATGGAAATCTTCAGGCAATTCCAAAGCTTGTGGAAGGTCTTACCGTTGAGCAGGTAGAACAGAAAATCGGTGGAATTTCCTGCAACGGACGCGGAACTTCCTGCGGAGACCAGCTTGCCAAAGCCTGTCGTGAAGCCTATGAAGCAGAGCAGAAATAAACCGGAGTTTCACTAGCATAGTGTCGCAGATTCTGTGGTGCGCTTCATAGCATAAATTGGGCATGTATAAACGTCCTCTCACAAGTCATTCGTGTAGAGTAGGCGGATGAAAATTTCATCCGCCCC
>OHJA01000455.1_pt1 | contig 25893 bp, 43 predicted proteins | sample 1568441 | NCBI WGS metagenome assembly OHJA01 (sample SAMEA3879500, study PRJEB24766) | human gut metagenome | biome: human-associated habitat; feature: feces | place: USA | collected 1985/1987 | reverse complement strand
TTTTTATTAAATTTGTAGCGATAAGGTAAGTTGTTATGGCACAAATACATAGATCATTCTACTTCCAGCGAATGTGGAGTTGGCCCGTCAAGAAGGCCGAGCCCACTCCTCCTGAGCCGGAGGAGATAACTCTAAGTCCGAGTGCCCTGCATTTTACCGCAGAAGGTCAAATCAAAAACAGTCTGAACAATGGCAAGAGTAACAGTAACCGCCAACGACTCGTGGACCGTCTCCATTCCCAGTGAGGTAACGTGGGTTCACTCCGACAAGATGTCGGGTGATGGCAACGGCGGAATCAACATCACCGTCGATGTCAACCCCCGCGCTGACGCTCGTACCGCAACGGTAACGGTCACTACGAAAGGTGGCGTTTCCAAGACCATCGCTATTTCGCAGGATTCGGCTGAATCGTCGCTGTCGCTCAGCCCGAGCACGCTGGCATTCAACGCCGACGGAACCGTGAAGGCCGCGTAGCGTATGGCAACGATCCAGCTTACAAGTCGTGTAGCGTGGAGCGTAAATTCCAAGCCGGATTGGGTTACTGTCACCCCCAGCAGTGGGGGTGACGGTACTCAGTCCGTTGGAATTTCCGTGTCTGAAAACCTCACCAAGCAAGAAAGGACGGGAGAGGTACGCTTCTACAACGAGGACGGTTTCTACGAATCGCTCACGGTGACGCAGGATCGTTACAACGGCATTGTTCTCGTTTACAACGGAAAAATCCCCATTTACGACGGGGCTAAAATAGTATTCAATGGAGATTAATTGGGAGGGGATCGCTGTCTTCCTTACAGCGCTGGCTGGGTTCTCGGGGATCATCCTTCCTATCGTGAACTCCAAAGTGAAATGCGCCGAGAAGCGCTATGACATCGAACTGGAACGCCTTCGGCGTGAAACCGACGAGAGGCAGGGTTACATGAAGGCTCGTCTGAGCACTGTGTACTCCAGCATTTACGGTTATTTATGGAAGAGCATGTTCCGAATGAGCGCACAACGGGTCGGAATTTTACAGCCGCACCCGTTGAGTCATAAGCAATACTTCTCATGTTCGCTCGAGATTGTAGAGCCGGACAGCGGCATACAATCATGCAAGTGTGAGTTTCAGTTCAAGCGCATGGCCGAGTGGAGCAACTTCGTTTCCCGGCTCGGCGCCGAAGACTGGATGATATATACAGACATCGAGAATATCAAGGACAAGAAGGTCTACGCGGAAGCACACCGCCGGGGAGTTCGGAGTGTTTTCTTCCGTCGCCTCACTAATGTCGACGGAGACTGGATTGGAACGCTGTACGCGGAGTTCTTCGATCCCGTGACCGATCCTACTATTCTCGCCAATATCAAGGGAGAAATGGAGCGCAAAGCTATGCTGATCCAAGACATCCTCCCGGAGTACAAACCGCTCATGCCCGCAGAGCAAACAAACGTTTAAACAATATGGCCGCAAGAGAAGAAAACATTTTGAACGTTCCCATCTCCGAGACTCTCGAAGGGATGCACGTCCTTTGCGACACCGGAGATACGGGTGAGCCGTATCGTGTCGCCGCCAGCCTCTTTATTGCCGAGGCAACGCAGGCCGCGAAAGACGCGGTTTCCAACCTTGATCCCAAGGATGTAATCCTCAAGGGATTCACCGCGCTTACCGCAGGAAAACCTGCGATCACCGCTAACTCTACGTTGTTGGCGGCCATTCAGTCGTTGTACGCGATGGTGGGCTCCGGCAAGGTCAAGATCGTCAGCGATGGTGCCGACCAGACCGGAATGGTCTGCTGGAACGGGACATCGGCCAGCGGATTCGTCATCAACGTGAACGAAGCGGCCATCTACACCCGTTCGCAGTGGACGCAGGCAAGCCCGGATTCCGTAACGGATGCGAATTGGATCGCCGCGGTCAAAACTGGCGGAACAAAGACTCCCTTCGCCGCCGCCGCGCAGAACCCGAATATGGGCGATCTTCCCACGAACTCCAGACTCAAATTCGTCGATAACAAGACCACAATCCTCGGTATGCTCAAGATGCTGACTGCCGCCGCAAACGTGGGCCGCCTGCGTATCGTGTCCGGCAATCCCGTCACGGGAGCATCCGGGAAACCGGAGTTGGCCTTCATCGTTAATATCGTTCAGGGAACCAACGCTGAGACAGCCGGAACTAACGGCCTCCAGATTTTTCACCTGACCAACGATTTCCTGCGGGTCATTCCCTCCTCCAGCATTGGCATGGCATGGCCTACGCTCCAGACGTTGACCGACGAAGACGTCATCAAGAAGTTGAACTCCACTGCCTCTGGCGACTGGGGCGGTCTCGGTATGAAACTTCCGTGGACCGGAGGAAGCGTCAAACCTATTAAGGTGGAAGACTTCGGCAGTATTAACGAAATTTGGCCTGCCGAGTTGACTCCCGGCACCACCGTTCCGTTCTACGCCGATGGAGGGGCGCTCAGTGCACCCTCGGGGGCAGCCGATACCGCATATGTCGGTCAGGTTATCCTCAACGCCGATTTCGATATATCGAGAACGGCAACCGTTGTCGCTTACGGTGATATGGCGGGGAGAATATATTATGCTCAGCTGGATTTCAACGGACAGAGTATTGATTGGTTTTCTTCCCCCGTCGGAACACTAACCCTTACCACCTTCGCTAATCTGACCACCAACACGAGTGTTAGCGATATGAATATCGGTGAGATGCTCGGTTTTTATAGTCCGAATGGCGGATCAACGAGCGGCCCCGGTGGCTCCCCCCTATTCGGCTATATCCAGAAGACCTCCTATTCGCTGGTCAACATATTCGCTTACACTGTCGACGGTAAGAAATCGTGGCTGGGATACAGTGCTGGTCTCGTTGTCGGCTGGACTCCAGTGGGCGGGGCCAGTGGCGGAAACGTCATCCACGGCAAGGACATCACCGAAGGTCTGGAACACCTTGTTCCGGAGAACGTCGGCGACGTCGTGGCTTTCCGTTCAACGATGGACTCCGCTCAGGTTCCGGCCAAGCAGGAAGGTTTCGGATTCCTCGCCAAAGTCAACGGCTCGGAGAGCATGGCTATGATGATGCAGAACGATCCGGCGGGCGGCGGAAAGATGAAGTTTTTCATGGGCCGCGTACAGAACGACGGAAGTGGAACCGATTGGCAGGAGCTAACGACGGGTAGCTCAGGTGTAAAAAAGCTACCGGGGTTAGACGTGGAGCTCAACGAAAGCACTGGTGTCATCACCTACACATCTACCGAATTAGTGCCGTTATCGGCAGGTACCACATTATTGCTTTGTTTCGAATTGGCCGATTCCCATATTCGGTTTAGTCCGAGCGGAAATGTGGTTGTGTATTATGATTTGCCTCCGGCGAACAATTTATGGGGAACGATTGCAGGATTCTTCGATAACGCAACCAGTTCTAATGGGTTCATCGACGCCCGGCGCCGTGGAGCAGGAATCATTGATTTTCAATGTTTGGGCGCATTAGTAGACGGGTATCCATCCCTCCAAGTGTACCTCAAGCGTATCCTTATACTTGGATAGCAAATCAAAGCCCCTCGTTTTGAGGGGCTTTTCAATTACTTGCCTGAAATGTTGTATATTCCCGTTATAAGGTATTGAGGGCCATAAGTACTACCGCCCCATGATACAGCCGAAAATAAAAGAACCTCCGACCCAGCTTCGGTTGTACTTTGATCAAGGAAAAGTCCATAATATTCACTCGGAGTGACGAAATTTTCTACTAATTCCAAGAACACATCATGCTCATATGCGTTTGGATTAATAATAGCTTGACCTGGAACGTCTATACCTGAATAGGAGGTATTTTGTTTACGCCATGTGATCAACACTCTATCTGTTGCTTTGAGTGCTCTTGTAAGATTAATTTGTACTGGGTCCCCATTGCCCGCATCGGAGTTAACCATGACATAAGTTGCTTCCGTAGGAGTCCACAGTGCCTCCATTCCTCCACCTGAGCTACCCGTCGTTTAAAAAGGGACCCGTTGGAGTCCCTTTCGCTATCGCATCATGTGGTTGTAGAGCCAGTGTTGTCCATCCCATAGAAACAGTGCGGCGTCTCCCAAACCTTCTCCAACGCTTGTTTCTAATGAAGCAGAACCTCTTAATATCTGTGCCCCATTTCCATTCACCTTAACTTTGGCTGAATTATTGCGACGCACGATAACAAAACTACCCTTGGCTCCTCCCGGCACGACCGCTGGTAATGTTATCGTTATTTCCGATGTATTATAACAAGACACATACATCACGCTATGGTCTATCGTCGTAGAGGCGTTAACCCTTAGCGTTTTATAGGCCAAACCTGAGACGTACCCATTCTCAATGCGTATTGCTTCGTTTTGTTGACCTCCTCGTACATCTATAAGAAGCCCGATGTTATGTCCGAATAAGTTATCATCCCTCCAACTCTCAAAGCGAGCCATGCAGGTTGCACCCGTCGTTGCGGGGAACACGTTGGTTCCCATGAAAACGTTTACATCTACAATAGGATTAGATGACTTTTCGGAAAACTTGATAAACGAATCATACAACGACAGCCCGTTATTGGGATCAGGGTCATTGGGACCGGATATGCTTCCTATACGCCCATCTCCGATTTGGAATCCGCCTATCGAGCCGCTTTCGGCTACTATTTCGCCTTTGATCTCGGCCTCACTGGATATTAGCTTCCCGCCCTCCAGAATCTTCGTCGGTGCACCGTACCGCTCCGAGAACGGCTTTCCGGCCCAGAACCGAATCTGGCCTTCGCTGGCCGCTACACCGGAGGGTACCTCGGCATCTTCTGCCGTCATGCCGACCAGCACGCTCTCTACCTTGGTCTCCGATCCCACCCCGATATATCCCTGAGCGATGAAGCTACCCTGAAAGTATGCCTCCTCTGCCGCGGCCCGGATTACGTCTCCAACGAAGGAGAGCTCGTTCTTGCCGTCGGCGAGAGACTCGTACTTGAGGTACTTGGTGCGCTCTCGGTTGCCGACGTAGAGGTTGCCGAAGACCTCGGCCCACGTCTTGCCTTCGATCCGGCCGAGGTTGATGTTGTCCTTGGCGACCAGACTGAAAGTGGTAATGTCATCGAGCCACGTCATCAGAGCGCCACCTTCCTGCGTCACGTCGATAATGATGGCCGACTGGCGAGAAGTATCGGAAGTGTTGCCGAGTTGAACTACCTTGTCGCCGACTACTGGCTCGCTACTCCCTTCGGCCGCCTCGGTTTTTGATAGGTCAATAAATCCGGACCCGACGTTGATAATACGCCTCCAGTAGAAGCGATTCAACTCAGTGCTTTCGGGTTCTACTATCTGGGAGTAGGCGAGGTCATTGTTTACGAATGCGGGCCCCGTTGCGTTGTTTGGGTCGCTCACCCAGCACCTCCAGTACCCATCACCATCGTCGATCTTGACGATTTCGCCGCCCGCCGCCGAGAACACCTGCTTGCCTTGGAAGAATGTTACCTGATTGATGGCGACTTCGTTGAAGTAGGCCCGGCGACGAACAATGAGCCTATCCACCTCGAATACGCTGTTGCCGTCGTTATCCTTGTAGGCACCCCATCCCGAGCCGCCGAAGCCACCGGGCTTGAAGTTGTCGCTCGACATCGTGTGGGTGAAGGTAACATCTTCGGTAAAGTGCGTCGGCGAGTAGGATCGGGCCGCAATACCATCCTTGCGCAGAAACATCGTTTCGAACGTTTTGGCGGCCTCGGCGACGATCTGGGAGGATGACATGATGTTGGAGCTAAGACGCCGAATTTCGCCTTGTATGGCCGATGTAGAGGTCTTGCTCGCTACCATCTCCTCCGACACCGTGATCGTCCACTCGGGAAGAAGTTTGCCCTCCTTGTAGGCGATGGTCAGGTTGTTGATATACAGCACCAGATCGGTATCGCCGATAAGTTGGTTGTTGTGCAACCGTATCTTCGTTCCCGGCCGGAGCTTCTCTCGCTCTTCGAAACTCTCGCAGAAGATCGCGCTCGGCTTGGCGGAGAAGGTAGGATTCTCGTCATCGACGCGATCCAATTCCACTTCAAGGTAGTCCTGTAACTTATCCTCAGCCCACAACACATACTGATGGGGCATTTCGATGTTGATAAGGAAGAAGTGGTCGCCGGGCTTTGCGTTCTGCTTTGTGTTCGGAAGCATGAGGCCGGAGGCACGGAGCTCGGCGTCCGATTTGATAAGCGATAGGCGATACTTGGACTTAACCGTGATCGTATTTCCTTCCTCGTCTACCGTTTCGATATGCTTGGAGTCATCCTCCCATATACACCAGTAGTCCCCCGTTTCCGGGTCCTTGGCTTCTGGATTGCCGAGCGTCGGGTCTTTGGCGATAACAAATTCGTAATCCTCTCCGGCCAGCAACCCGTCGGAGAACATGACTGTTGCCTCGCGCTGGCCGATCTTCGGCCACCACACGTCTACGATAGAGCCAGTCTCGCCCCAAATATCCTTAATCCAGATGTCGAATGTCTGCTTATACTCGCCTATGCCTACTTCGTTGAGGACTTTGATATTCGTCGCGTTGAGTGTCATCTTGAAGCCATTTGCAGACCATCTTTTATACTCAACGAGATCACCTTGTTTGTCTCTTACACGATACGGGATCAATCCATCAGGGGTAGCAAAGGTTCGTAGATATGTGTACTGTTGTTGGTTTTCTTTTGGAGCCGACGCGGTTATGCGTAGCTTGTAGTTTCCTGCCGCCGGAACAGTCAAATCAATGGATATAGCACTGTACTCCCAGTCGTCAGGGGTTAGCGTTTTGGTAGCAACTACCTCTCCAGTAGTATAATCAACAGCCTGAATGAGAATCTCGTAGTTCCAGCGATGGATGCTTGAGGTCTCGTCTACAAGCGGCGACATGATCCACTGCTGATCCCAAAGGCCGATCCATTTACCATCAATGTTAGGCGGGTTTCCGATAATGGGACCGGAGTTGTATTCGAGGTACTGAATGTACGCGGTCAGCCGAAGCAGAAAGTCGCAATATATGCGCTGATTCGGCCGAAGCGTGGTCAGCATATCGGATTCCATAACATACGGCTCCAGTTCGTACAAATGACCATAGGCTCCAGACATATTCTGTTGGTCATTAACATCTACCTGAGCGTTTATGGTCGAGGCTTCAACCGGAAAATTAGCATCCTCTTCCGGAACGTTATCATTCGTCACCTCCTCGACCGCAATCACCTCGTCGGCCCGGCCAAGTGTGCCAAGCCATACATTCTGGATCGAAGGGTAAATCTCCTCGTTGTCTTCGAGCACCCCGACCCGAACGCCCCACTTCTCCTGCATCGGAGAGTCGGCGTAGTCAGATGGGTACATCTGTCGCCCGGCCTTCATGTCGGAGTAGCCGAGCATGTAGTACGGGTTATTGCCTTCGGCCGGGTCTTTTCCGGCCGTCGCATCGTTCCAACCCCGAACGTAGTCTCGGTACGACTTCGGCATGAGGTTGGAGTAGTAGGAGAGCTCGGTGATCGCGTTTGCATCGGGGTCTCCGACGAATGCCCCAGCCGCGCCCTTGAAGTAGCGGTAGGGGAGGTTCCGGGTCGAACCGCGGCCAATCAGCCGGGTGTAGATGTCCGTCTGGTCATTCACGCGCTGGATCGAAACCAGTCCGGTTCCGTCTGCGTTCGCCTCGTCCATCGGCACGTCGCCGTAATCGAAGATGTGCTCGATCTCGGGCGACGGGAAACCGACTTTAATGCTGATCTGGCCGTTGTCTTCTTCGATACTCCATCGGACGCCGTATAGCTCGTATAGCTGGGTCAGCACATCCCAGATCGTCGTCTTGTCAACGCTCACGGTAGCCCGGAACGGATTTATCTCCATATCGGGGTTCAGAATCACCTTCCAACGCGCTCCGTAGTAGTAGGCGAGGTTATCCCTCAGCCGACCAACAAACTCCGTCAAATCGGCTAAAAATGCGAATTTCATACCGATGGTCTGGAGTGTGCCGTCGGTGAGCTTGATTATGTTTGAGAACGGGTAGAACTTGAGGTCCTCCCGCTCCGAAACGAAGGTGAGCGTGTACTTGTACCGAAGCGACTTGAGGTCCTTGATACCCGGAGGCGCATAGCTTTTGAGGTGATATGTCTCGCCGTTGTATTGTACGGTCCAGTTCAGATTGAACCCCGGCTCCTCCTCGGGACCGAAGTAGACATCCATCGTGATGACCGACTCCCCCATGTCAACTTCGTTGACAGTGAAGTTGGTTATCTCGATCTCATTCGCCAAAAGATTAAAGGTGATGGCCTTGTTGTTGTAGAGCATCACCTTGTTATCGTAGACGAGCAGGGCGGGTACCAGCGACTTGATTACCATGCTATATGATTATTTTAGGGTTTCCTATCGCCGCCAGATCATGCCCGCCGACCGAAGCATCCAGCAGCGGGAGGATGCCATTCGCTTCGGGAAGCTGGGGCGCCGAGTCGAGCCACTTGACGACAGAACCTTCGGCGGTAGGTATCAGGTTATGCGGCAGGTACTCGGCGATACAGCCGACAAGCGCTACACTATCTATGGTAATCGTCAACCGTCGATCAGATCTCACAGTCCCGCCATAGTAATAGATACGGTCGATATTGTCCTGGTTGTTGATGACCTTGAGCGTAAAACTCCCATTTTGCGCAGGGATCATCCCCTGCCTATTCCCTACATATACGAAAGGTTCTCCGCTTTGATAATCGGACACAGAACCTTTAATCATCACGACCGCTCCCCTTTGAATAAATCTTCCCAATAAAAGCTCCCGATAGTAAACACTATCGGTTTTGCCAGTCCAAGTATAAGAAGTTAGACCCGATATATTGAATGGGCCGCCGTATTTTCTTATTGTCGGCAGCACATACCCCGCAGGATTGCCGTCGTTGTAGAGGGCCGCTACTTCTTCCGCTGAAAGGGCATAGTTGTAGTGGCGGCAAAATACGAGCGAGCCTTGGGGGATATATGTACTGCTGCCGGCCCTGAATAAATCCGTGATCTTGTATCCCGTAACCGGGAATCGAGCCGCCTCCGCCCCATTCAGATAGCATATCGCCGTAGTACCGTCATAGGCAACATCAACAAGATAGCTATCCCCTGGAACAATGTCTACTGTCGCGTTTCCGCCCCCGCAATAGACGCGAAGCTGATTTGTTGTCAGGGCGTAAATTTCAATCATGGAAACGCCAAACCCGGCTATCACTTGTATTTTATCGCTGGGGATGTACTTGAAAAAACACTCAAGAGTTCGCGGGCCGTCGAATAGCAGTCCGGCGTCCCGTGATTGGAAATACCCCTTCGTGCAATTCACTCCCTTCGCCATGCGACGCAACATTTTCTCCTTTGGTTCAGGAAGGATAACGCCGTCGAAATAGTTATTTTTACCGTACTGAGCCATCGTCTTTATAATTAAAATTACACTTGTTGGGTTCGGCTACATAGAGCGTCAATTCGAAGATGAACGCGCCCTGCATGACCTGCACGATGGTCTCGGAGCCCGGCATCTTGGTCGGGTAGCCCACGATCTTCACGCCTTTGTAAAGGTTATAGATTGTGACCGGAAGAGCCTTCTTTACGTCGCCGTTATTGGTGGGCTCGAAAAAGGAGTTCCATAGCGAGCGGATAGCGCTGTTCATCGTTTCGAGTTCGCCGAAGTAGAGCAGTTTTACGGTGTACTCGAAAGCCTTGTCTACCGTGTATGGGTAAATCTTTACACCGTCTCGCTCCGGATAGTCCTCCTCTTCGTAGGAGCGTTTCTCGGGCGCAAGAATATCAGGGGATTCCATCAGGTGAAATCCCATCGTCTGCATATCTCGAACCTCTCCGTCAGCTACTTGGTAGCGGAGGCGGCAATCCCTTGTAGCTTCCATTTCTTGCGCTTGATTCGTATGTTGCCTTTAAATACCGGGACGCGGTGTCCCCACTGGTAAACGGTTACGGGCTTTACGGACTTGTTGTTGATCCTCACCGGGGAGTCGTCGAAGATGTCGAGGATCAGTATTGCGTTCGGTGCTACCTCGAATTTAAGGTTGCTCCCGTATGCAACATAGGCATGCACCACGGCCCACTCCTTAACCCGAACCGTCCCTTCGCAAAGCCAAAAAACATCGACTCCTTGAACGGCTTCGGTATCTACCGTCTGCTGGACGAAGATACCAGCCGCATTCAAGTCTTTCTTATCCCAGCACGCGCGAATCAACTCAACCGAAGGAAACCCGGAAAAAGTGCACTCCTGAATCATAGTTTTGAAGTGATCGAAGAGCGCAGGGGTGTCCTCTGTGAGCATCTGCTTGAAATGATCCTCACATATCCCGGCCGCATGAGCCTCCCGCGTCAGTGCTTTGATGATGTCCATAACCGCTCCAAATATACGCAAAAAAAAAGCATAAACCAAATCACGGGTAGCTCAAATGAAATCTTCCCCGGCTGGAAATGGATTGTAAGTTCGTGGAGTAGTGCCGTAGGACCATCCGGAACGAGTGGGATTATTTATTTCAATCAGGAAATACCCATCACCTCGAAAATACTTATCGAAGCAACTATCCAGTCCTCTCCCGCTACAACGGCTACAATTAAGTTCCCGGTGCCTCTTACTATCGCGGGCATCAATGGAACCGGACAAGGAGTATTGTTTGAGATTTGCTCGAAGTATCTGGGCATGAACGGCACTCCGGGCAGTATCAAACTTATCTGTTCGTCGGTTATCACCGGAGCCAACGGGGTGCAAGGCATGAACGTTGTTGTACAATCGAACAACTTATCAGACGCTTCGGATATTATCCAAATAAAAGGGATATATTTCAAAGCATAATAATAGTAAAGCCCCTCTAATGAGGGGCTTTCATTTACAGCGCCTTGGATAGCCTATATATGCCTACGACATGGAATGCTTCTATGATAGCATCCACATCTCCGGTAGCCTCCATCGAAAGTATCGTTCCCGACGCCGACAGCATTAAGTTGAAGCCGGATATGCGGGATACACCTCCGGTGGCCGACGAGTAATCGAATGCCTCCACTGTAACATCGTATGTGCCAGATGTGGCGGTCCAAATGATACTGCGACCTCCTTTGGGGCCTACCATAGTGTGATCGCTGGATATAAAATCGTATACAATCATCAGCAAGTCGCCGTCGTGCACTTCACCACCCAAGTTGAATGTTTCCGGCGCGGCGTTAGCCAAGCCTATGTCGCCTACGAATAGTTGTTCTGTTCCACTTGAGCTACCCGTGATTAGCTTCGATGTTCCAAAAAGGCATCTTTAAAGTGTTCAAATCTGGCGGTACGACGCGGCCCGATACCGTTCAAGGTGGCGACCCGGCGAGACGAGATCATGTCCACGTCTACATCTTTGTAGTCGTTGTACCAAACACGATCCCGTATGATTAAGTAGCGCAACTCCCTTGCTTCCGGGTCAGCGCTTCGATCCAGCCAATCGCACATTGCGGCCAACGATATAGGACTCCCATTCAGGTAGGACCTCTCATACGCTTCGACCAAGAATTTTGCCCTCTCATATGACGGGAGAGACGGAGGTCCGAATACTCCGATTTCGGCATACAAATCACTGTAAAAGAGGAACCGATGATATTCGAACATAGAGATAATATCAACCCCGGCCTTTCCCGTGGCGGCCAACCACATGGGGTCTATCAGTATCAGCGGAATATTTTCGAACCGCTTGACCAACTCCGGATCACACATACACTCAATCGTGAGTTTACACCCCGGCGGCGACTGATTTTCGAACCACTTTGCAAAGTCGCCGAAGGTGTGGTGGTCGTGCTCCTTCCACTTGGCCTGAGCGAAGTCTATCTCTCTGTTGAGGTCTCGATTCTTGAACGCCCGTAAATAATCACTGCTTTTCATTGCTATTTGGTTTTAAATGAAGGAGGGACCCGAAGGCCCCTCCACTTGTTCTACTTCACGGCGTCCTTCACCGCAGGCGAGAACTTGAACGAGACTCGGTTCTGGGCCGGGATCGTGACCGACTTCCCTCGGTTCATGTCGTAGCCCGGCCGCGCGGGGCACGCCTTCACGCTGAACGTTCCGAAGCCCTTGAGGGAGACTTTCTCCCTGTTCTTGAGGGTCTCGACGATCTTGTCCATGAACGTCTCACACACCTTGTTCACGACGGTCTTGGTGATGCCCGTCTCTTCGGCGATCTTCGCCATCAATTCGCTTTTCTGCATTTTCGTTTTGATTTTTAAGTTGATAGAGTTTTTCTTCAAGGGCCTCTATTTTACCCATGCAGTAGTATATCAGGGCTCCCATTACGATTATAATGGATAGCCATAGTTCATCTAATTGCATGCTTGATAATTACTTGTACGGGCGTAGAGCCCACATAATCTTCATACTTGAGAGTACTTGGGTCTATATGGCCGTCCGGACGCATAATTCCGTACATACGAACCTTCTGGATCATCATGCCCCCAAGAAGTTCGTTTAAACGCTCTCTTATCCGATCCTCCAGTTCCCGGTACGCCGGATCGGTCTCGATCATCGCGCTACGGGTCTTCCTTGCGTTGATGACCGCGCACCTCGTTCGGTTGATGTACGCCCCTATCTGCTCGTCCTTGATGCCCGGAACGATCTCTTGGAGTATCTGGATGATAGCGTATCGCGCGAAGAACCGCTCGGTCGTTCGGCGCTTGTCGCGCACATCCGACATCCGGAGGTCGCATTCGATCTGGACGGCCCGGTCAAGGCAGATCACCTTCTCATTTTCCTCCAGCCTCATAGCGGTCGAAGTGGATGTAGGGGAGTTGATTCGGTAGGAATTTCCATGCCGAGCGCGGAAGTGTGAACTTCGCAAGCCCCGCGGCCATAGCCAAGATCAGGAACTTCTCCATGACCATCGGCTCTCCGGTCCACATCGTACCGTCGCGGCGCGTTGCAAGGAGCGAGAACGGCCCGGAGAGATCGAAGAACTCGTCGGGGAGATCGTCGATCATCTTCCCGACCTCGGGAAGATGTTTCTGGAACTTCTTGCGGTAGATGAACTGGACTCCGCTGATGGAATCCACGATGATGTCCGGACCCTTCGGCTTCTCGCCGATAGGGTAGGCACATTCGGCGAACAAGTCGTTCACCCGGTCGTATTCGAGATTATACATAGCGATTGAATGATAAGTGATCGAGAGAAACTCCACCGACGACGTTTTCCACGCGAACAACCCAGTCGCCAGACCCAAGTTGCCACGGCATGCCGCGGAACTTGGTCTTGACTGGCTCGCTGTGATCACTGTCGGAGATGTAGTGGTAGTAGTAAACGTCCGCGCCGGGCACTACCTCCTCCGGCCGTATGCCGAATTTCTTACTGCACATTGTCGCTGACTCTTTTGAACTCAGACGCAAGAATCTCTTCGAAGTCGGTCAGGTCGCCGATCCAGCCGAAGTCAACGCACACGACCATATCCCCATGATCGTGAGCAAAACCAGGGGTGAATATCTTCGTTTCGATACCCACAGCCGAGGATAGCTCGTGTTTGTACACCGTCGGTATCGTTTCGAGTTCGCTCTTGATGCGCTTGTACTCAGGGCTCTTGGTGTTGAGTTGGTAATGGTTCTCGCCTCGAACCTTTTTCCAGCCGATCTTCGCCTCCTCCGAGGTAAACATTACCGGGAGCACGTTCGGGCTGTAAAACACCCCGCCAAAATGTTTGTAAGTGGCGATGCCGAGCTTGGTCAACACCTTCTTCTGAATTTCGAAGACGCGATCTCGCTTCTCTTCGAACTCAACTACCCGCTTCCACGTCGGAGAGCCGGGTTTCACTTTGTAGTACACGTTCATGACCTTTGCTTTTTTAATGATTTCTTACTTCGATTCGATTTTTCATAGCTCTCCTATGCTTTTAGCGATGTCTACAATATCACCGAGATTATCTTTGGCCGTTTTGAGCCCGTAATGAGCGATAACGCCCGCCAGCAGGATAGCCGTTCCGATTCGGAAGTCGTACCCGTCGTTCGCCCATTCCTTGATCTCGTTCAGTTCCTCTTCGGTCTTGATCTCCGCAACCGGGACCGGGTTCGGGTAGCCTTCCAACGCCACGAATACCGGACTGATGTTCGCCTCGACTACATACCAGTGCTTGTTCTTGGTCCAGAACACCGTCTGGCCGATCTTGAATTTACTCTGCATCGTTGTATTCTAATACTCGTTTGACTGCAATTTTGTGCCACTTTCCGCCGCGAGGCCGTTCGATTTCCACCTCGTTGAAGTGGTCGGCGATCTCGGCCAGCGACCAGCCCTTGCGCTGTAACGCGAGGGCGTACTTCTTTGCCTCAACCATGCGCGGGTCCACGACTCGGTTCTCTGCGATCCGCTCCATCCGGCGGGCCAGTTGGTCGGGAGACATCGGCCCGCGCTGGGGTCGCGGATTCCCGAGCCGTGTCACCCGGCGCCCGGCCTTGGAAATAAAGAAGCCCTGCTCCTTGAGTTGCTTCTTCCGGACGCCGAGTGCTGATTTCGTTCGGCCCGAGATAAGTTCGCGCTCTGTCTGAGCCAAGCCGATAGCGAGGCAAAAGGTGATCGTTGTCGCCTCGGGGTAGTCTATCGCCAGCAGATCGACCCCCGTATTGCGCAAATACAGCGCGTACTCCGCATCACGGGAGAGTCGATCCAGTTTGGCGACGATCAAAGTTGCACCTTCACGCGCGGCCAATTCCATTGCGCGACGAAGGCCCGGGCGGTTCCGATCCTTTCCACTGCGAATGTCGCGGAACTCGCCGATATTCTGCCCGTGTGTGCGGGCAATATATTCGCGGCACTGATCGAGTTGGGCTTCCAAACCGAGGCCCGAACGCCCCTGCTCTTCGGTGCTCACGCGAGTGTAGATGCAATACTTTTTCATGTGCTATAAATATGGTTTACAACATAGGGAAGGCACTCCTCGAACGACTGCATTTCGGCGCATTTGTCGTCTTTGTGGGGGCAACCGAGGCATTTCCCTTGCCGGGCGTAATCCTCCATCACAATGCGCCGAAAATCGTCTTCTGTAAGACCGTCGTCATAATCGGCATCCCGGACAACCATCAGGCATGTGAGGTGTGCCTTCCATGTGTATATCTCACCGTTATCCTTGATGGTCTGGATGTTGTATTTCTCCCCCTTTTTGATCTTTCCGGAGCAGAAATTACAGACGTGATCCTTTCGCGCGACGACGTTGTTATCAGAAAGCACTTCCATCCTTCTCTCTGGTTACGGCTTGCATCGCCGCGATCTTCATTCCGTTGATCTTCTGGTGTTGCATTCCGAGTTCGATTCCGATGATAATGAGTAGTTGATCTCGGCGGTTCGGCTTCACTCCGATGTTCTTCTCCAAAACGCCCAGAATGATCTCGGAGGCTTCGGTCATAAGCGCGATGCGGTTGTTTTTCTTCTCGAAGGCTTTTTTCGCCTCCTCTATTTCGTTCCACATCTCCGCCCACTTATCCTCGTCGAAGTAGTCGCCGAGCATGGCCTCAACGAAATTCATGTTCTTGTGATCCCAGCGAGCCGGAGCAAGCCAGTCGAAATTCTTTTTCATGTTATTCGAATATTTGAAGTATAGCCACCGCGGTGGACTGGTTCGTGATACCCGTGATCCGGGCCCGACATTTGGAACCGTAGGGGATGTAGACACAACCATCGGGCATACATGTGATACGGGCTATCGTCCCGTTCGGGAGTTCCGCCATAGGCCACTTCTTCGTATCGTCGAAGGGGTTCTGGATGGCCGTGACGAGAATCTCGGAGCCGACGCGGTACGGCCCGTCGCCGGAGTCTCCCTCAAACTCGTGCGAGCCCATAACCGAGGGTGCGGCGGGGGGGGGTGGTACTTTTTTCTCTTTGCGTGGCCGAAGAATGTTATGGCCCATTGCAATGCCGACGAAATAGCCAGCCTTTTTCGCGTTGTCGAAATCTCTGATGAACCACCAGATACCCAGCACCCGGACGTAGGCGGCCCATTTACCATTGTGAAGTCTTCTCTCGAATTTCATCGTCTAAGATATTTTTAATGTATTTGGGAAACTTTTTCTTGTAGGGAGAATCCCATGCCCCTTCTGTTATCGTTACTTCGTAGCCTTTATCTCCCCGGTGTACTGCAAAAGATTTGTCGCCTCTGCATACATACCATTTTTTGTTGAGGTCATACCCGAGTTCTACGCATACGACGCTGATCTCGTCTCGCCTGAACTTTAGGTCCTGAATACCGTACATTGAATTGCATCTCAGTACTATATTTGCAGGCCCGACAGAAATCAATTCGCCCGAATATGGGGTCGAGCGCTCGTTCACCATGATTCGCTTTCCTAAAAATCGTTTCATGCCATTAACTTATTAAGCATTATCGGCTCAGTTGCGCGGAGCCGTACCGCGGTTATTTGTGTTTGTGCTGTTCCGAGACGTAATACGCCCCGATGACATACTTGTCCATAGCGATATAGCTTTTCGATCTGGGCTTCGGTGAGAGTTTTTCCGTAGAACAATCCCGAGAACAGAATCCAGTCGTGGTGTACCTTCACCCAGCCGTTCTCTTCCAGCCAGCGATCCGGATTCCGCATCTCTTTGACTGGAATCTTTTTGGACGCGAGCAACCGTTCGGCGATGTTGAGGTGGAGCAGGTTTCCCGTGCTCCCGTTGAGGCCGTAGAAGTCGCCATCGGGCGACAGCCACCCGGCGTAGTACCCCTCCGTGATCTCCACGGGCTCCAACTCGGTTTTGTGGTACTCTTCTATTCTCATTTCGTTCTCCATAAACTCCGACAGCCGTTGCTTCTGGAAGTCCTGCTTCCGAATCGAGGCTTCCACTTCCGGGTCGGAGCACAGAGGGAATCAAGGATCGTGTGCATGCTGAGAATGGGGTCGGGAAGGGTCACTCGGGACTTGTTCAGCGCATCGCACATCCACACGATAACCTCGTACACTTCGCCAACCCTTACAAAGAAGCCGTTAGCTCCTTCCACCACTCCCTTGATCTCTTCGACCACATTGGAACGAGGATAATCGAGAAGGCCCGCGTCCTTGTCGCCGGATAGGTAGCTAATAAGTTCGGGATAGCGCACCGAGAATTCAAACTTGCCGCCAGCTTCCGCGATCTCCTGCCGAATACCCTCAAGGCTTTTCACCCACTCCTTCGCCTCTTCTTCCAACAGGACGCGCTGGGCCCTAATCCAGTCATTGAACTTTCCTCCAGCACCGGGCGACCCCAGAACTTCCTGCGTCGCCTCGTCTTCGCCGAGGATGATCTTGCCGTCCAAAATATCGACGGCCATGCCTTCGGTGCACCCCGGTAGAGACTTGGTGATGATTTCGACAGCCTCTCGCGGATCGTATTTTTCCGTCAACTTCTCCCACGCAATCCGCTGGAGCATCTGGCCGAAGCCCTTACCTATCGTGAATGTTAATCCTCCTTCCATGACGCAAAGATAAATGTTTAATTTTTAATTTGCAAGTTAAAACTCCCTTATTATAATACCTTTTCCCTTACGACACCCTTACGACGACGCCCTTGTGTCGGTCGTCGTCCCGGTTGAAAGACATGAAGTGCGCATCGTTGATCTCCAGCCCGATGATTGCGTCCACCTCGTCGGCCAGCGCATATTTGAACTCATAATCGTTGTTGTCGCTCACTTCGTCGCCCAAAGCGAATTTGTGCTCTGAGAAGGACATTGAGTCTGCGTCCCACCACTTCGCCACAAATCGGCGGCTCAGCAGTTCGTTGTTGTTGATGTAGTTTAAAAACGTTGCCATAATTTACTCGATTCTTGTGATGTAACCGACCGTCCGGTTATCATCGGGGTTATACATGAAGGTAATGCCGCCTCCGGGCAACATGTAGATCAGTTCGTCGATGTGGGTCTCGATGTACTTGCGCATCATCGGGTCTTCGCACGGATTCGATAGCTTGAACTCGTGCCTCACATTGGCCCGTTCCTTCGGGTCGTTGTAGTAGGCGACGAATATTCTCTCTTCGACAACAGTCTCGATGATGGATTTCTGCACCGAAAACCCTTTTCGCACCTTGATCGTTCCGATCTCGTTATTTTCGATGGTGGTGATTGTGGCGCTGTCGTCGCCGTACAGCCGAACCCAGCCGTCCAGCGGTCTGGTTTTGGCGAACTCGATATTTCCAACCACGGCCCAAAGTTCTCCGGACTGGTTGAACCCCAGCAAGCGGTCGGGCCTGCTGGGATGGAAGTGCATGATTTTTCTGTTGAATTTCATTGTCTCACCTTTTTAAATGGTCCTTGTTCGTTTTCTACATGGTCAATTCAAAACCGTATCTCCTTCGATCTTGTTCACCCGCAGGATGACCTCCTCGGGCAAGTACATATAAGTGTCTCCTACCTTCATGGCTATCCTCGTTTAAACGATCCGTTTTCTTTTTCGAGTTCCTCCTCGACAAATTTCACCGGAAAGGGGTAGCGTCCGTGATCCGACAGATACCCGTACATGCTCCTGCACGTCGGGTCTTCGGGTCTCAAGTACGCCGTAAAATCCCCCTTTCGTTCATCCACGATCTCCTCGACCCGGAGCCGGGTGTTGGTTATCGTGTGAATATAAACATCTCCGATTTTCATTTTTTTCCGTCGTAGTTGCCGAAGAGTTCCGACCCGAAGGTCAGGAACGCGACGGCATAGATTAAGATTGTCAGCATATATTTAGAATTTTATTGTCCAGATGTCGAGGTCGTCCGAGCAGTAGGTATGCCGCATCTTGCCACCCAAAAATCCCACGGCCTCCATATAGGGACCCGTCCCGATGGCTCCCTGCCAGTAACGCCCGTAGTCGCCGATGCAAATGGCATACGGGACTCCTACCCACCTGCCTTTACTACGCGAGGTGTAGTACGGCCCCGTTTTATCCGCCATTCGCCGAACCTTGGCCGGAGTCAGTCGCCAGATCATGCCCTTGAAAAAGGCGTTGAAGACGTAGGAAAGGGCCTGCGAATGTTTGTCGTAACCGCAACCGCTCACGACGGGGGAGGTGTAGTTGTGCCACTCTCCGCTCTTGGTCTCCACCCGCGCCTCGGCGGTGCAGGTCGATCCCCATGTGCGGTTTTTTCGCCATCTTACGACGATTTCAGCGCACTTCACGTTCATCTGGGACTTCTCCTCCTTTTCTTTCTCTTTGCGGCTCAAATCGGCCTTAAATTTGTCTATCGCGGCCCGGATCACCGTGTCGCTCTTGATTCCGGTAAGTTTGCGGACGCTGGGGACCGTCAGTCGGCGGCCCTCGATGTTCAGCGTCTTGATCGCTTGATTCAGTGTCATAGTTTTGTCAGTTTAAATGTGTAGTACTTGTCGAAGGTCACGGTCGCGGTGTTGCCTTCAATGCTCAGTTCGTAATGATGCGATACTTCGCCATATTGCATGGCCTCCTCGTAGTCTTTTGCTATCACGGGACCGGGAAGTATTCGTTGGCGGCAGAAGTAGTCCAGATACCGTCGCCACGCGATCTCGGGCGGGAACTTGTCCGGACTTTGGATGGCAAGGTTCGAAAGAAAACCCTCGTAATTGTTACCCCACGTCTTGCCGAAGATAGGAGTGTCCGTTCTCGGGTTCACCGCCGTGAAGCCTTCCAGTTCCAGCCCGAAATCGTGAGGTAGCGGTCGATGATTCTGTACCCTTGCCATACCTCTACACGCTTGCAGAAGTCCACGTTCGTCCGCCGCTCGATGATTCGTTTCATCGCCGTTCGTATTTCGGGAACCGCCCAGCGTGCGTGATGATGTAGGGGACGTTGGTGTCCTCGATCACGTCGAACTTCACCCACGTCCGCTGGTTCTCGCTGAGCCAGTAGACCCGTGCCCGCTTCTTCTCGTTGTCGATCTCCACGACCTCTCCGATCCGGCCGACAACATAATCCCCTTTGCTCCGGACAACTTTCTGCCCGATCTCTACATGTTGCATAGTATCTGATTTAAAATTTCGTTTGCTTCTTTCTCCTCCGCCGCCCGTACAGCGGCGCGGTATTCGGGCCATTTCCGGTCGGCGAAGTCCTGCACGGTCTCCGACACCTTGTCGATGCCCTTGTAAATTTCCTTCGTCTTGTTGAGGCTCACACGGTTCCCGAAACACTTGAAGCACTTCATCTGTAAGTCTTGCGTGTTTCGAAATGCCGGGATGTACTCCTCGATGTGTCGCTCGTCCCCTACCTCGATGTAGCCGAATCGGTCGCCGTCGCGGTAGAAGTGCAGGAACTTGAAACGCCAGTTGTAGTTGCTTGCTCGGATGTCGGTGCACTCTTCAGACAATGTAATGAATTTCTTCATGGCATAAGAAAGTTTGCCGCGAGGATCATCTCCTCCATGATGTAGGAATCGCCGTTGTCCTTCAAAAACGCTTCGACAGCCGCCTCTTCGATCTCGGTATACTCCCACGATTCGGAGTTAATCATGTTCAGGCGGTTGAGTTTCAGTGGCAAATACTCTCCGCGATTGGTCTGGTCCCGATTGATATACCGGGTGTATTTGTCGTCAACGTCCTTGACCCGGAGACGCTCGAAACGCTTCTCGATCTTGTTGTGCCGCATGAAGGTGATACGGTGGGAGTCTACACACGTCCACGACCCGAGATCGGGCTGGAACTTGTAGCAGAACCCTCCGGTAGGCTCTTTGAAAACTTCGACCTTTGCATTCGCTCGTTTCGCCACCGCGACAGCATAGGGAACCCACGAATTCCCCTTGCAGGTCACGAAATGTTCCGTTGCCGCGTACACTTCGATACCGACGCGCCGCATTTGTTCGACTATGAACTCCTGCTCGTTTTTAGAAAATACCATCGTAATATATTTTGAGTTTGTTGCCGCCCTTGTTCGTCATGTTGGGGAACACGGCCGCAAGTATCGTTATCCGACTGGTTTTCGGTGCCTCTTTGAGTTCGTACACAAGGTTCACATTTTCGTCCGTGTCTACCTCGATGCAGGGGGTCGGGATGTCTTCGTCGCCCAAAACGCGGCTCAATATTTCAGTGACTACCCCCTCGTACCTCGCTACTCTTTCTATCCGGGCCATTACTTTATTCGCAACCTCGGAAAAGGATTTTGTGTTCATGCTCTTTGGAATTGGCCGAGGGTGACAATATATTGTATGTCGCAGATCGGCGTGATAAGTTCGTAAATCGGTTCATGCCAGTTGTTTCCGGTTCCGTAGAAGCCGTTGAAGGTGAACAGGGCCCCGTGCATCTTTGCCCACTCCAACGCCTTCTCCTCCGGATTCGTGAAGGGGTTATTTTTGCGCTCGGCACCCCTCGGTGTCCGGTACTTGTCCCACAACCACGCGAACCCCTTTTGCGCTTGGTCATAGCTGACCGGGATCGGGTTCTCGATCTGGATTCGCTCACCCCGGCTGCGCCTCCGTTTCAGGAGCAAAATTTCGTTTTCTTCGATCCAGCCCCGCTCCTCGGCGGCGGCAATGATCTTCTCAGTCGTCTGTTTCATCGTTCAGTTCGTTGTTAAGGTCTATTAATTCTTTGAATGTCTTGAGGTTGTCGAGGACCCAATCCCCGATCTCGCTCCACCTCTTGTTAAGAAGCGCGTGAGAAATGCGGCTCGTTAGCGTTTCGATGCTCGCGTCGTTGGTCTCGTATTTAGCGATCCTTTTCATAGATGTCGTTGTAAAGTTCATCGATTAGGAGGTCGAGTCCGTATGCTTGGAAGACGAAGCCCCCGCCGAATACTCGGCCGCGGTACCGTCTCCCTCCGTGCTTGTTCGCCATGCGCCGGGCCGAGTCCATTTTATCACAATGGTCGCCGGGGTGATCCTCGTGGACCAGATCGAGGAAGTGGATAATAAAGCGCGGGTTCCCGTAAACGTCGCGCGTCGTGTACATGCCACCGCTTTTAACGGTCCGGCGATATTCTTCTCGTGTCATGTTTTTCTGCTCTTATTTCGAAACCGCTCCGGTAAATCGTTTCCTCGCCTTCTGCCATTCGGTAGTCGGCGGCTCCTACTTGCGTACCGTTCACAAAATAGGAGACATAGCCGTGCCCGGTGCGGGCCTTCAAATCGCTTACGGCCTCGCGGATGCTTGTGTATGCCTTCATAGTACTACCATATATCCGAGCCGGGTTCGAATCCATCCGCGCTGGCTCTTAGGCGCGGCGGCCAAAATGTCTTTCATGTCTTGTTCGTCGATCCGGACCACTCCGTTAACGAGCGGTTTCCCCGCCGCCCGGTCGAAAATCCGGTACTTCTTCGGGTCCACCGTGATGACATAGTTCCCGGTGTCGATGGTGAAGTGATCGCGCCCGAACTCCAGCGCTTCGCGGCCGAAGTCCGCCTGCCAGCGGCTTTTACCGATGTCGTATACAAATACCATTTTCGTAAAATTCAAATTCGTTATTCTCTGCGAAGTCCGCGAAATATTCTTGGCTTTGCGTATATTTGACGTCTTCACAGCACGCCGAGAAAAACGCCTCTAAACACTCCTCGATGACGTTGCCGAAAACCTTGCCTTCGGTCGGTTGTTTGGCCGGGCCGAGGATCACGTCGTCCAAATAAAACCCGGTCGGCTCGAAGAGGGAAAGGCGGTGGCGGACGTACTCCTCAAGTTCCGGCCCCTTAATCTCCTTGTCGCCCGTCCACCTATATTCATAACAGTAGGCGTGGTATACGTACTCCGTCACCTCGATTCCGAAGGCAGTACAGAACGCCTCCAACGTGCGGCGGTTGTCGGCCTCGAACGCATAGTCGGGTTCCCACGCCTTGTAAGCCGTGGCCTTCGCCTCCTCCGAAAGTTCGGAGTAGCTGTAAATCGTTATCGTTTCAGTGCGCATCGTTTCGATAGTTTAAAGTGTGTGTAATTGCGTGCCCGTAAATACTTGACCGCCTCCTTCTCTTCTGCCTCCGTCGCCGGGCGGGTCTCGCGGCGGTAGTATTCTAATCCGGCTTCGAAGTGATCCCCTCCGACCTCTAAAGCGGAAATTAGGCCGTTTCGTTCCATGCCAAAATACACCTCGATTGATTCGGTCGCCTTGTGTACCCGAACCACAACTCGCCGATACTCCCCGCCGACGAAAACCCCGTTTTCGCCCTTTCCAATGATGTCTCGGCCATCCGGGGTCCGGGCTGTGTAGTAGCCATCGCCGTGGCATAGAACCCAATCCGACCGATCGATTGCCTGCTGTTTAGCCTCTTCGAATGTCATAAAGATAACCGTTTTTTGATTGCTTTCCTTAATTCGACCTTGTTTTTCGCCTCTATTCGGTCAAAAAACCCGTCCAAATCCTTAATATAGGCGGACGTGTCGAGGTAGGTCCCGATAACGTGCGGCCCTAATTTCACATTCCAGTCCCACGTTAACACAACCCGGTGACACACCGCCGGAAGACGGTACATTGCCTTTAAGCCGTTCAACTCAGCCAAATTCGCCGAAGTCAGTGGGTAGTATTCGCCTGTCTTTGGGTCGATACAAAGCCAGTACCCGACGCGACGATCCCGCCACGCCTTCACACCCTTTGTTACCGCGTTTTTCAGTGTCATTTTGTCGTAAAATATTCGTTTAATACCCGTGCGCAATCCTCCGGGTTTTCTATGACCTCCGCCGCACCGCCGCCCGGAAAATAGACGGCGGTCCCGGCTTCGATATTACGATCCACGCGACCGGGAACGCGCCCCGTTTCGCAAAGTGCCGACATGTAATTAGCCACAAGATTGACCACTTTTTTCATTCCCTTGTCCATGACTACACGAATTTGATTTGTCCGTTATACTCCAATGTTACCGCTTCTTGCTTCATCTCGTCGCGGATTTCGGTTGCCAGCGTGTACACCTCCTTGAAGTGCTCCCCGAAGGATTCCGGGGTGCAAAAAGCGTACACGATAGTCACATTTTCGACCACAAGGGCCCCCGAGTTCGACACCCAACCCCCGACCGCCGGAGTTGAGGTACAGCCCCCGAACCACTCCGAAAATTTAGTCATCACTTTGTTTACAAACTTTTTATTATCGGTCGGGACATTAACATCCGTGGTGCTGGGAACATAAATTGCGACCTTTGCGTTAAGGTCAAATTTGAAATTTTTCATAATTCACTGGTTACGATTAATGACATAATTAAGGCCCCGAGAAAGCAAGCCAAAAAAAAGACCTCCGCGGCCCGACGGCTATTCCATTTCATAGATAAAAATAAATTGGTTTTCAGTCTGGACACACGCTACCGGGGTGCCCTTGATTTTGGCTATAAGGTCGCGCCCGTCCTCGGAATCGCCCCAAACGGCCGCCATGTCGGAGCCGTTCGGGATCGTGCCGAACAGTATCGAACCCCCAAAAGTAGCACCGTCAATAATTGCGTCTTTGGTGAAAAGGGCGTACGCGTCATTGCTGATACCCAATTCTGTAACAGCCGAAAGAAAATTAAATGCTTTCATAATAGTGTGATTTAATGGTTTAGAGGTCCGGCGCGGTAAGCGAACCGCAGGCGTTGCCGCCTCAATTCTGAATTAATCCGAACCAAATATTACAACCTCTTTCGCTCTCCGGACGCGGGTTGTTTGCGTCCTTTCTTGCTCCCCGTGACTGGTGTATGCCTATGCGGGTATCTCTCGCGGTAGTCTGTATTTCAGTTCCGCGGCCCTTTCGTACAATCACACGCGGGCAACGCTCAGGTTGTTCGGGTCCCTATCCCTACCGGGCCTTTTCTGTCGTAACGTGACGGGTGCGGCTCAGTGTCCTCCGTTAGTTTGTTTCGGCTTTCCGTGTGCATCATGTGCGGGCCGGGAATGTGTAGGGCGGCAAGGGCTTCGATAGTGTTAGTATCGCGGTTTAGCAAAATGCCGTTTTCAATTCCTCGTGTGTTGCGGATGCATGCCCGGCGTGCCTAAGAACTAAGGCGGGACCGGAGCGAGGCGGGCGGAAAGTCTTTGAAAGAACGTGCAACGCCTTTGGGTGGGTTGCTGGTGCAAAGATAAAACGCGATTTTCAAATATGCAATAGCACTTAGTAAAAATAATCCAATTTGAACAACATTAGGCAAAAAAATCTGATCGCGGCCCTAATCTCAGCGACAAAATGAACAATATCTGTGGCCTTGTGTGTTTAGGGGTGACAAAGTACTGATTTTAGGCCGGGTTCTATACTTGAACATGCCCTATTTCGCACGGAAACGCCCCAAATTTCGACGATCTCCCAAAGACGGGCAACTATACCACCCCGGAGGAGATCGACGAAATGCGTGAATTACAGCAAGTTACAACAACGGTCCCGGATGCGGCAAAAAGATGCCGATTTTATCGCGTTGAACTTTTGAACGGGGGCAAGTACCGGACGCAGGGAGAAACGCCGCCAAATCGCCGGAAACGGGGCAAAGATGGCAGGAGCGGCAAGGGTGGGAAAGTGGAGGAGCAAGAGCAAAGCAGGTGAAAAATATTTATTAAACAAAAAAGCCCAAAATAAGCAAAAGCGACCGAAAGGCCGGATTTGTGGGTATAGCTGCGAAAAATAGAAACATAGCGAAAGCGGGTGATTTTAGGCTATTTGCGGCGCGTGGTGTTTCCTTTTTCGTGGGTAAAACTTTCCTTTTCTTTCCTTTTCTTTCCTTTTTGCCTCTAAAAGGAAAGCAATAATATATAGCAAAAAATGTATAAAATATAGCAAATTTGGACAAACCTCTGAGAATCAAGGAGTTATTCGTAACTCCTTGATTATCAGGGCTTTAGAGGGGGTAAAAATGGCCGTTTTCGCCGTTTCGTATTTGTTTTCAAGGGTTTGCAAAATACGCCATAAATTCAACCTAACCAACGTTATGTGAATTGTAACGGCTCTAAAAAGCGATTGCGGGCCGTGTAAACAAAAACAACCAAATCAGCCCCGTGCGCATTGTAGCCGCGATTTTATGGCTGTTTGTGTGCTGACTTACAGCGCGAACCGATCCGGGGGCGGGGGCCCGCATAGGGGCGGGGGGGTCCATCGCGGGCCCCGGTCCAAAAAGTG
>OHJA01000427.1_pt1 | contig 27234 bp, 21 predicted proteins | sample 1568441 | NCBI WGS metagenome assembly OHJA01 (sample SAMEA3879500, study PRJEB24766) | human gut metagenome | biome: human-associated habitat; feature: feces | place: USA | collected 1985/1987 | reverse complement strand
AATTATAACCAAAAGTTATGAAAAAGAATCAAGTGTTACTTTGTATATAAGTGCCTAAAAAAGATTGGATATGAAAAATAGTATGTTAAATCATTCTGTTTTCTCAAATATGCAGTGGGGTGTGAGCGCAAGGAAAAATATCTGTAGAAATTGATAATAATGTATTTTATTCAAACTTTCCATTTATCCAAACTCTATCAGTTATCTGCACTTAAATCAGGCTTTGATATTTCAAGAGTTTGGATAAATGATTAAGGATTCAGTCTGCATTAATACCGAACATAGCAGTCAGTGAACGATTGATACCTTACGTTCGCATCGTGCGAAGTCTATTCCTTTCCACACGGTTTTGCGTCCGGCTGAAGATGCACACTCGGCTTGCGCCTTGTTCCTTTGCTGTTTCTTTATACTTGAAGTTCTACAATTCGTTTCACAAAGAATTACCCTGTGGAAGTCTGCCCGCTTTCGCGTAGGGTGACGTTGAAACCTTTATCCAGGGCATTACACCATGGCATTCGCTTTCTCCACAATCCTTTACCCGCACCTCATTCGGCCGCTCTTACAATTGGCCACCCATCGGTTATTGGCTGACGGGAGAGATACGGGCTTACCAAGTTTCGCACAAATAACTGACGACCGACTTAGACTCCGCCTATCCACCAGCAGTGCGACATCCGTGTAGCACGATGTAACAGCGTACTATCCTGACTGCTTGCCTTTTGGAATGGCCCATAAATATCCGTGAGCTAATTCATAGTCACGATGGTACGGCGATTCACTTAGGTTACTCATATCAGTCAGCTTTGACATTCTTCGCCTATGATGCTTAGGTTGGAACGTCGTTGTCAAGAGGGCTTCGCACCCGACCGTTGCCAGTCACGTACGCCTCTTCAGGCTACTATTGATGGAACAATAGGTTCAGACACGATGCTGAACAATTACTTGTGTGACCTCTTGGCGCACATTACACTACTAAGGTAATGCTTTTATAGGAGAAGTCACATCTGTAAAAAACTTATTATCATGCAATTATCTTACTTTATCTTAGGCTAAAAGCCCTTATTCAAGGTGTCTGTATCCTATCATCCGCTACCGCTCGGTATCGGATTCCTCCAGACCGATGGCATGGCATATCTCCTCCACCAGTTCAGGAAGGCCGGAGTCTTTCTCCTGACGGGGATCGGGTGGAAACAGCGTGGAACGAAAGACACCCTTACAGACAGGGTCCGCCTCCTTGTTGTAGCGGAGGGTGTTCGGAATGTGTGAGGACAGCAGCCGCAGCCCCATCCTGTGGATGACCCGGTTCCAGGCATCATACAAATTCTTCCGTCCCCTTCTATCCACCATGTTCCAGAACAGCCGGATTCCTTTCAAGTTGCAGTTCCCCTTGGCGATCAGCTCCTCTTCCAGCACCTTGGTAAACTGCAGGGAACTCTGCATGACGATATTGTCCGCCTTGAGCGGGACAAAGATATAGTCCATCGCGGCAACGGTATGAACCACCCCCTCGCTGCGGAGCGTTCCGGGAAGGTCGAAGAGCACGATATCGAAAGTCTCCCCTTTTTCGTCCATATAACGCCGCAGGTCTTCCACCCCCTTTTCCGGGTCGCTTTTGATGACCGGATAGGCAGGCTTACGGATTCTTTCGTACTGCCGGTACAGGTTCACCTTCAGGTCGTCATTTTTCATGACATTCTCCATGTCCCTCTCACGCATCAGGGCGATGCTGTGCTGCGGGGAGTCACAGTCCACAACCGCCACACGCACGTCTTTGCGGTAATGCAGGACACTGGCCAGCAGTACCGTAAAGACGGATTTTCCCACGCCACCCTTCTGGCTGGCGATGGCAACCAACAACTCTTTTTCTTTTTTCATCATACTTCTTTTTCATTAAAAGTTAAACACTATTGTTTCAGAAACAAAAATAATGCTCCCATCGGGGGAGATCCCCTGTCATGGGGGACGAGCCTTTATGACCGGGCCGGGCAGGGACTCCTCCAGAATCATGTCCGTCGTTTCCCTGTATTCTTCCAGATGCCGCGAGACAAGGTGGTTGATGAACCCCTCCAGAGTGACCTTTCCGTTTCTCGAGGCTCCCGCCAGGATGGACAGTTTCCGGTGCAGGGCGGCGGGAATATGCAGCGACCGACGCTGCACGCCCGCAATGCCATGCAGGTATTCCTCCCCGTAGACGGACGGTTGCATGGGGCCATTTTTCCTTGCGGGACGTATAATGTCGTTACCGGACGTTCCACGTCTCTTCCGGGGACAGGCAGGCGCTTCCCCCATGATCTCACGGATGCGGTCCGCGTCCATCCCGCCAAGACCAATCCGCTCTTTTACGTTCTTTCCTGTCATGATATGCCTTCTTGGACAATGACAACGTTTTATCGGCGAGGTGTTCCTCCCGGCTGTCCGTCCTCATCCCAGGGACGGTAGACCTCACCGAGCAGGGAGGCGATGTCCTCCCTGTGTTCCTCCATATGGAGTTCCAACAACCGGATGATAAAACCGGAGATGCTGCCGCAGCCGGCGGCCCTGACCAGCATGGCGATCCGGCGGTGCAGTCTCCCATCAATGTAGGCGGTCTTCCACTCAGCGGCTCTGGGAGCGGGAACCAGAAACCTCCTCTTGTATTCCTCCGGACCTGTCACTTTCCCTGCCCGGACCTGACTTCCATGACTTGGTATCTCCACCACTGGTTCCAGGGATGGGGAAACGGGAGCTGACAGAAGGTTCCCCGTGAGTCCGACCCTCTCGAGAACGATATCGGAAAGCCGGTTCTTTTCCTTTTCTGAATCCATATTTTAAAATCTTAAATTATTAAATTACACAACTGGTATTGTCTCGGAATACAAAATAAAGGAAGAAGAGAACAGGATGAAACCACCTGTCACTTATAGTCATCCAAAGTCAGTTATTGTCATGATACACATGACGGGGGGGACGGAGATGCCGTTCCGTTCGGACGGTTCTTCCTATGCGGAGGCGACATCAGAGGCCCGTAGTGGTGTGGAAAAGCGAGCGGGATTCCGTTTCCTTGTCCACCGTTCCTTTTTAATCCTTATGGGCAGGCGTGAGAGCGCGCATCCGTCCGGATACGGATTCTTAAATTATCGGTCTATGGGAGTGTAAAAGTATTAATCCGTTAATGGAGAATTATGAAGGAAGACCATAAGGTGTACACGGCTACATTCTCCATTTGCAGAAGTGTAGAAGTAGTAATCCATTAATGAAGATAATGCAGAAAAACCATAAACCATATACGGCTCACTGCCGCTCTCCATTTGTAGATGTGTAGAAGTAACAATCCATTAATGGACAATAGGGCATGTAAAGGGCAGATTTCCCGTATATTCGCCTCCTTATTCCCGAATTATGGACGTAAGTCATATGATTATGGAGAGATATCCACCCTTTTATGGGGAGAGCAGCCGGCAAACACCTGATGGAAATGCCTCGTAAATCACAGGAGAATAGCCATACAATGGGCTAATACACAATAATTATTGGATAAATGTGGTCCGCTCCTGCGGACAGCAAGTTGTGTTTTCGTTTAACGAAAACAGGACGGTTTAACGGAGAATACACCGATAAACCGTTACTTATTTCAAGCTCCAGCGTCGCTTTTTACATATCTAATTATAATTCATTTGAAATCACAAAACAGATTGAACCGAATGTGGTTAGTTTGTCTGTTTATTTCATGTCCGAATCATTAGTATGCTATGTTGCAAAGTTCGTATTCATTATGAAAAAATCCGCTTACGAGAACAAGATATTCAGGTAATTTGCCATCCTTTCCCCAAAGAAGTTCGATGTTAAAAAGTTCAGAAAGCGTTTTGGCTATGTCAAATCCGAAGGCTTCGAGTGACGGACGCACTTTTTCCGGGTGTCGGCATGGTGTGCCGCAGTTACGCGTACACTCGTTATCTGAGCAGTGAAGACATTTACCTATATAGGCAAATGAACGCCCTCCATATTTCCGTTCCATATCCAATAATTCGCTCTCGATTCGTATCCGTTCCGGTAAAATGAGTTTTTGTGTATATTCAATCGGAATATCTTTGTCTTCAGGGATTATCTTCGTTGCCATAAGATGTGCATACTTGTATTGTCGGAGAAACGATTCCGTATCAAAATCAAATGGAGGACACCCCCAACTTTTACCGTAATTGGTACATTGTTTGCAAAGTTCAAGAAAATGTGGTTCGTCACGGAATTCGGCGATGTATCCTTCAACAGTGATGTCTGAAGTAAAATTTTCTACAGTGTATATACTCATTGTTTCAAAATCATTGTACCGCATAAGGAGTCGAAACGGATGTTTTCATTTTGGAAAAGTCTGTCAATGTATCCGCTTTTCTGCATTTCAGACGCGGTCAAGCAACTTAAATTCGGGGTATCTAACAATGCTATCGAATCGCACATGGACAACGCGATGTCAAGTTCATGTGTCGAGAACATGATACATTTTTTCTCGTCGTGGACAAGCCTACGAAGCAACGCCACAAGTTCGTAGCGATTAGGCATGTCAAGAAAGGAAGTCGGTTCATCAAGGAGAATGATAGGAGTATCCTGTGCCAATGCACGAGCAATCATCACACGCTGGCATTCGCCATCCGACATTTTATCCATCGTGCGGTTTGCATAAGCCTCCATTCCCACCGAAATGAGCGATTGCATGACTATCTCCTTATCTGTTTCTTGCATCCTACCTATCCAGTTGGTATAAGGAGCACGGCCTATGGCTACGACATCCTTGCACCGCAGGTTGGCGATGCGCGTGCGCTCGGTCGTGACGACAGCCAGCGTTTTTGCCATATCTTCGGTTTTCATGCAGGCGATGTCGTGCCCGTCGAGAATGATTTTTCCGGAATAACACCGGTTCAGACCGGCTATGGCGCGGAGCAACGTCGATTTTCCTGTCCCGTTTCTTCCGATAAGGGCTGTCAGTTGACCTTTTTTTATCGTGGCATTTACCTCGTGGAGCAACGAGTTTTCTTTGTAACCTATGGAAAAATGCTGTAATTCTATCATGCGGTGATGGATTTGTTGCGTAAAACCACCCATACGACGATTGGGATTCCCAATAGAGCTGTAATGGCGTTGATCGGCAAGGTGAATATTTTAGAAATGATGTCGCAAAGAAGCAATATCGATGCTCCCGAAAGAATTGTTCCGGGCAGAAGGACATGATGATCGCTATTTTGGAAAAGCATTCTTGTGACATGAGGCATAGCGAGACCTATGAAACCTATCGGACCGCAAAAAGCGGTTATCGTTCCGGCGAGCAGCGTTGTCGAGAGAAACAACAGGCTGCGTGAACGCCGAATATTCAGTCCCATTGTTACGGCATATTCCTCTCCGAACAGCAGGAGGTTAAGCGGTTTGATGGTCAGTACAGCCAACAGCAGTCCGGCAAACACCGATGGAACAAGAATCAGAAGTTGTCCGGAGGTGACGTCACCCAAAGCCCCCATCGTCCAAATGACAAAGGCTTTCAGCGATTCCTCTTTGCTGAGGTACTGCAATATCTGCACGACAGCACCTACGCCCGATGAGAACATCATGCCCAGAATCAGGATTACCATGATGTCTTTTATTCGCTGTCCGACGGCAGTTATCACGAGCAACACGACAGCCGCACCCACCCACGCTGCTCCGGCAATGCCTATTGATGAACCGATCCCGGCAAGTACCACAAGTGCCACACCGAGACTTGCACCGGAACTGATGCCAAGGACATAGGGACCGGCAAGAGGATTACGGAAGAGGGTCTGCATCTGAAGACCGCTGACCGATAAGGCAGCCCCGGCCAACAGTGCCACTATAGCTTTTATGAGGCGTATGTTGAGTACGATTTTTTCCGTGGCACGGGAACAATTTCCCCCGGTCAGTGCTGCCCATACATCGCGGATCGGAATGTTGACAGCTCCCACGGCCAAGTCCAGTAAAAAAAGACCGACCGTGAGCGTAATCAATATGGAGAATAATATAGTCGAACGGGAACGCATCTATTTCAGTTGCTTGTAATACACACACTCTTCCTGCACCAGTTCAGGATGGAATATCTTCACGAGGTCGCGGAGCACGATGTCAGGATTCACGACGGCAGACTCGTAATAGTCGTTACCCCCGGCTGTGTTGGTACGGGCGTTGTTGTTATACACCTCTCCATTTTTGAAACATCGGGTATCGGTGAATTTCGGACATGATGCCTTCAAGTCGTCAAGGGAGTTCGCCATTCCCACGTTCAACCACATGTCCGCATCCGACGCGAGCAGATATGCTTCTTCTAAGTCAATGGGGATAGAAGCGTTTCCCGTGTTCTTCTGGTAGATATAGCGGCCTCCCGCATCAGTAATCAAGCGGGCTACATAACTTTGGGTTGAAGGCATGAACCACGAGTCGCCATAGGGAACATTAAGCATAACCGAAGGAGTGCCGAGGGTACTGTCGGCCACTTTCTTTTTCAAGGCGTTGTATCTGACCGGGATTGCGGCAAAGGCTTTTTCACCCTTCTCACGTTTTCCTGTGACTTCTGAAAGCACTACCATCCATTCGGCCTTGCCGAGAGGCGACTCTTCAAGATAATCGCCGACATACATGAACGGTATGTCGAGTTCTTCGAGTTTGCTTTCCATTGCGCTTGCGCCGTTCACCCCATAGAGCAGAACGAGGTCGGGATCGAGCGAGAGCAGCAACTCGTAGTTGATGTTCCCTTCATAGCCGACATCGCCAATACTGTCGCGGCGGGCTTGGATGTCTGGGTTGGAAATGTAGTCGATTCCCGAAACGCCGGTTATACACCGGACTTCACCGATTGCGTCAAGCATGGCGATATGAGTGGAAGACATCGCCACGATACGTTTGGCGTCTCCTTTGAGTACCTGTCCTGCAAACCCTTCGGGAACCTCTTCACCGTTGCGGACGATAAACAGCCATGTGGTTACACTGTCCGCTCCCTGCCAGGGATTCCTGACGGTTATCAGTACGCTTTCCTTCCCGCCCGCCCCTTTGATGTCGAAGCCGGAGGCATATTCGGGAGCATAAAGCAGCAGGTTGAAATCATTGATTTTTGAGCTTTTGTTGTGGCAGCCTGTAAATGCCAGAGAAAGCAACAAAATCAGGCTTAAATTCTTTAATGCGTTCATATTGATGCAGATTATCGTTTACTATTTTTGTTTTTTCCGAACTTGGGTGTTATGCCGATGAATATCTCGAAATTGATGCCCGGCATGGGACGGGACAATACGGAAAGGTATTCTTCATCGAACAGGTTGTTGATGCTGCCCTTTAGCGACAGATCGGCCCATCGGAAAGAGAGCTGTTTTTCCAGTGTCACGTTATTCATGAAGTAAGGGGGCAGATAGCCCGTCAGGGTATAGTCATTACTCGACATGGTATAACGCTGGCTGTAATAACACCATTTGTAAAGCAGGCTCCATGTCCGCCATGACAGACGTCCGGTCACCGTTGCGGAAAACTCCGGCACGTATGGCAACTGTTTGCCGACGGATTGGTCTGCCGGACTCATCGGTTCGCTCTCGTTGATCGAGGGAGTCCACGAGAAAGTTCCGTTCATATCCAGTTTCCAGTCCTTTCCGAGCATTATATCAAGGTGGGCGTTGGTCTCTGCCCCGTAAGCATGTACCTTTTTGAGGTTTCTGGGGGAGAAGAATCCCTTGGTTGTGGGTAGCCAGATGATCCAGTCGTCGATGTGCGAATCGAACCAGTTGATACCACCGCTCAAAGCATATACATTTTCTTTCCCCACCGAGAACGACAACCCCACGTCGTATGTGAAGCCGTGCTCGCTTTTCAGGTCGGGATTACCGCCCGGCAGAAAATAGAGGTCGTTCAGCGTGGGAAAACGGTAGTTCCGGGAGATGGATGCTTTCGCCACGATATTGCCTTTTTTCGACAGTACCCCGTCGATGAAGAAAGCCGGGATAACCGGGGCCCATTCCGTACCGAACATATCCTCGCGAAGGACAAGCGAGGCGGCAAAACGATCGACAGGCCGCCATTTCGCAGAAACGGAACCGGAAAACTCGACACGTCCCTTGTCATACCCGACAACAGCCTTGTTACCTTCCTGCGAGATGATATTTTTGTCCGCGCTTTCCACCAAATGCTGGTGTACGGAAACACCGGCCGTGAACAGCCATTTCTCTGAAGGAGCATAATCCCCGTCCGCACTTCCGTAGAACGTGTTAATCTTACTGCGTGAGCGGGTCATCGAAGCCATTTCGCCGTTTCCCTTGTCCCGCTTGTAATCATAGGCCATCCATGTGTGTATATAGCCGCCTTTTACACCGACCTTCCATTTCTCCCGCACGCGATCCCACGAGAGGACGCCGCGAAACGTCTGCTCCCTTTGGCGGTTCTCGAAGTCCATGTCGTTCCCGTAATCCGTGCTGAGCATCGCCAGTTCCCGGTTGGAATTGATATACCAGGCGTTTAGCCCGAACTTGTCGCCTTCGCCCGTGTTATAATAAATTTCCTGCAAGACGTGCAGATCCTTATAAGCCCCGCTGCGGTTGCGTTCCGTCGGGTAATAGGAACCGATGATGTTCTTGTCCTCGTCATAGATGTTTTCCTTCTTGTCCCGGTTTCGGTATTTGTAGTCGTTGGGGGAAGAGGAATACACCACACGGGTGGAGGACTGCCAGTGTTTGTCACCGTAGGTCAGGCGGAGAAACTCGTCGAACGTGCTGAACGACCCCACTCCCTGCACGTACTGCAACCCGAACCCTTCATGGTTGGCCGGAGAAGTGGAGAGCCTGACCAGACCACCCAAGCCGCCGCCCGTTTCGTTTACCGATGACGTTCCGTGCAGCAGCGAGGCATCATCGATAAAGTAAGAAGGGATGGTGGAAAAATCCGTCATGCCCAGCATCGGGTTGTTAATGCGCATACCATTCCACGTCACTTGGGTATGCGAGGGAGAGGTACCCCGGAAAGCCACGGTGGATAACGTGGCGCGTCCGTAGTTCTTGACAAAAACGGATGAGTTGAATGTCAGCACATCGGCCATAGACAAGGCGATGTTCTCTTTCATGGCGATGGAATCGAAACGGGTTCGTTGCACGCCTATATCCTTCATAGGTCGTTTGCCCACCACCGTAACCTCCGGAATACGTAGTACCCTTTTGGTAATGCTGACGGAATTTTTCTGCTGGGCGGCAAGCAGAAAGGGCAGGCTTACCCCCACGAACAATAGAATAAGATGTCTTTTCATTTTTGTCCTCCTTCCTCGTTATTTCCAGCAGAAAGCTCCCGGAATGATTCCCACGTAAAATTCATCGATCAGCTTGCCTTGCGGCGAATAGCGATACACGATACCTTGTTGCTGGTAATCAATAGCGTCGGCCACATATACCTCCCCGTTGTTGGGATTGACCGTAAGGCCGTAGTATTTGGTGTCCCGAAACTCCAGAAAAGGCCGGACGGGAACACGGTCGGCTTCCACCGGCATTCGCCAAATATCGTTGTTGATCCAGTAAAGTGTATCCCGTGTACCGTTGAGCTGGACTTCCGAAGGCCAGTCGCCCAGCTTAAACTTGAACTGTTTCTCTACGGTGAAAGTCTCGGCGTCTATACGATAGAGAGACGGTGCCTCGTAACCGTATGGGCTGCCCTCGTAACCGCCATCCGTGATGGTCCACATCTTGTTGTATTTGTCCATGACCAGCGAAGTAGGTTGTATGCCGATGGTCAGTTCGTCCACGACCTTGTCCGTCTCCGTGTCGATTTTCAGGATGCGGTTCTGGTACGACCAGCAGTTCACATAGACGTACTTGCCGTATTGTACCATTTGTTCGGTGGAACCCGATTCCATGTCCATGTCTGGACATTCGATATAGCCGGTAATCTCGTATGTCTTGGGGTTGATGATGAAGATACGGTAGTCCCATATCTGCGTCACATAGGCTTTCTCATCCGACAGAAAATGGATATACCGGGGTGAGGTGAAACCTGTGATACGGCCCACTTCCTTGAAAGTATTGATGTCGATGGCGAAAATCACATGCGAGTTGTTCACCACGATCCAGCCTATACCGTCCCGGATAACCATAGACTGGGCCACATCGCCCAACTTGAACCCGTTGGCACGGTAAAACACTTCATTCTCCACTTCGCACGTGGCGGGATCGTAGTAGGAAAGCGTGGCATTGCTGTACTGGAAATTCCCCTCGTTGGTAATGAAAAGACCAGAGGCCGATACAGAGAAATCTTCCATCTCTCCGTAATCCCATTTCATGCAACTGCCGAAAACTGGCAGGCAGAAAAGAAAAAGGCAAATCCGTTGTATTGTTCTGCTCATTGTCATTCGGATAAAAAAGAGTACCCGAATCATTACGGGTACTCTGGTTAAGGTATAAGGTTTAATCCTGCTGCGTATATTGTTTGTCCTTCATATTTTGGAAGGTTGGGTTATACCCACATTTCGTCACGCTCCAACTTTCCCCCGTAATCATTCCGTTTTCTATAAACTTGCCGAAGAAAGTGTAGTCGGTAAATTTCGTCAAACCGTCAAAAACAACCCCATGCAAGGTCTCCAACTTCTCCATGGAAAGTGTTTCCTGAGAAAGAGAAGTCGCACTTTTTATCTGTAGCGTACCATCTATAGTCTGTAATTTATCACAAGTAATGCCTGTTGCTTTATTAACGAACAACCCTTCACCTCCTACGTGAAGCAATTCCGGAATATCCAGCGATTTACTTTGTAAAGATATTGCTAACGAACCCTCTCCCTCTTTATAATATACAGGAGAAGCTGAACAACAAACTTTGGATAGTAAGGGCAAGTTACAACTGGTAAAATTTCCAGATAAATAGAACTGTCCTCCCACTTCTTTCAAGACTGGCATTGTGATTGAAGCAAACATGGGTATTTGGATATATCCATATCCATCTATGATTTCCAAGTCGGGAAATTTGGCATTGCTTCGCATTTGGCCTGTCACATTTAGATTTCCATATACATGTTGAATTGTCGATATGGTATAATCGGTATTGTTGGTGGTTGGCTTACAAGTGAAGTCTTTGATATTCTTGAACGTGATTTCAGGGAACTTATTATTCGTGAGACTGGTGATGACAAAATTTACATTTGACAAATCTTCGGCTGTTTCAATTTTGGAGAGCTGCACCTTGTTTATAATTTCAATCTGGGGCGCTGTTTCTCCGAAGGTTTCAAATCGGGCGTTCGGCAACAGCAGTGTTCCGCTCACATCTTCAAGATAATCCAGCGTGATGCTTCCAAGTGTGGTGATCTTGCTCCAGTCGGGAAGTTGTTTGAGTGCCGTGAAATTCTTTATCTTTATCTGTCCCTTTATCGTTGTCAGTTTGTCCATTCCACCGAAAGCCTGAAGCACGTCATTTCGTTGGGGAACAAAACTACCGGTAGGAGGAGCTTCCATATTGGCTTCCATAATAATACTTCCGTTTACTGTTTCGATTTCCGGAAGGTTGATGGTTTCCAACATCACGGGGACGGTATGGAAATCAAGGCCACCGGTCTCTTTCAGCTTAAGGAAGCTCATGGAAGTCAGCTTGGCAAGATTGTTTACGGACAAGACCCCTCCGACACTTGTCAGTTCCGGTATTTCCAAAGACGCAATCGAACCGGCTGCTGTGTTCTCTTCATTGAGTCCTTGAAGATTCAGATCCTGACCTACAGTAGTCAGAACCGGAAACTCAAAACTCTGTAACGACGACGCATTGAACATCACGCTTCCTTCAATAGTTGCCAGTTTCTCGAATAGGACATACGTCACTTGGTCGTTATATACCGATATGTCTCCGGAGAGCGTTTCCAATGCTTTCATGGAAATCATGTGAAGTTCCGTAGCTTTCGAGGCGACATCGGTCGAACCTACCTGTAAACCTCCGGCAGAAACGATATTATCCAACCCTGTCAAGTCTGCACCGTTGTAACTGTTACGAATGACAATGTTGCCAGTAACCTCTTTCAAAGATGCCAATGCAGATATGTCAGTGATTTTTTCTGCCTCTTCCGCATCAGAGCCGATAATCAGGTTCCCTTTGACAACGGTTGTTTTGGTTGCGGCAAAAGAAGCTACCTCCTCGGTGGTCTTCAACTCCACATCTCCGTCAGATTCTATCTCGCTTTTCACGACCTTATAGGTATATTCGCGGGCATCTCCGTTATAGGATGTCACCCGGAAGGTTCGTTCGTTATCCCAGTCCGTTACCGTTTCAGGATCAGGTATGATTGTTGCAGAAGTTGTGTACTTGAATTCCACTTCGGCGTTGTTCAGCGATACCGTATAGGGAACGGTTATTGTTACTGTATTGTCCGTAATGTCGGCCGTGTACGATTTCCCGTCCACGGTCATCACGACCGATGTGATGAAATTTTCATCTGCATCTTCAGGTATAATTTCATCGTTTTTGTCACACGCTCCCAAAAAGAACAAGGATAGGAGCATGGGAAGAAAATAAATTTTCATACTTGTAATTTTTATTATTTGGTTAGATCCTCAAAAGAAAATACCTCCGTAGAAACTTCGCCCAGCCAGCCGCTTTTGGCCAGAACACCGCATTGTATTTTGATAAAGTCAATATATTGCAGATTGGCTTCCGTTCCATCGGCATGGATGGCATTGGAAATTTTGAAACCGTTCCTTTGTCCGCTTCCATCCACCGTACTGCCGCCTTCTATCTGGTCGTTTCCGAAATTATCCACGTACCCCCAGTCATAACTCTGATTATCCCAATAACCGGTTTGAGAATCTTGGGTGTTGCGGGCGGCCAGACAAGTGCCTGTCAGGGTATAACTGTTTTCCGAAATCCAAGCCGGATAATAATAGTCTTGTGTATGATAAGCGGACAGATAGTCTACCCAGCCGTTTCTACCGTCGGAACTGATCCATTGGACATCCATTTTTTTGCCTTCCGGACGGTAATAGGTCACTTCAAAATTCTGTATTGTTTCTTCCTTGCCTGCTTCAGATCCTTTCAGTTCGTACCACTCGTCATCCGGCAATCCGTTTCCGTTTATATCTTGCATGACCCATACGATACCCGGTTCGGAACTGCCGTCAAAGGCGTTCCCCTGAACACAGAAATCATATTGGTTACCCGAATTGGGAATACTGTGGTCGAAGCCGACGATGATATAACCCCCGAAAGAACCTAAAGAGACGTGCAGTTTGTCTTTCAAACGCTGTGTTGCCCATGCGACAGCCGCTTCAGGGGATGTTTCGTTGCCGGTCATACCGCCTATCGTGCTCGTCTCGTTGATAAATTGGCCGGGAGCTGGGGTATATTCATAGACTTTATTCCAGAGCTTGGAACTTCCCGAAGCCCGGAAGCCGTCTTGTTCCTTTTTGTCCACACAAACGACTTTTACGGTGGCAGTGACAGCCGTTTTCCCTTTGTCGATATTCCTGCTTATTTTTTCCGTCGGTGTGTCTTCCGACACAGTACAGGAGACGGTGTATTCTCCGGGTGCGGACGGCGTGAACTTGAACATGCGTTCCACTTCTCCTTCCATGACCTGACCGTCCACACTCCACTCAAAACGGGGATTGTCGAAATACTCCAACAACGGACGCAGGAAAACAGGACGGTCGGCAAAAGTGTACCTGTCCGTGGATGTTTGCAGGTAAGACGGGGTCGGGAATTTGACAACGTAGGGCATCGTTTCCACGACCTCTACGCTTACGTCTTTCGTTGTTGTCCCATCTATATTGGAAGCGTTGATTGTCACCGTATAAACACCGAGTTCTTTTTCATTGAAAGTATAAGTATTCTCGGTGGAAACGATTTTTCCTTCCCGTACCCATTCGATTTTGAACCCTTCGACATCCGAATGCTGAATATCGGGAGTAAATGTGTAATCGGTATTCCGGACGACTTTTAGCCCCTGCGAAGGTAGTGCCAGTGAGATGACCGGAGGGGTGAGTTCTTTCACTTCTACTTTCAGTTCCTCTTCGGCATAGCCTTCCGCATTGTCTACTCTTAGTTTGACATAAAAATCCCCGCATTCATTCCATGTACGTTGAAGAGACGGACCCGAAGAAACCAGCGTACCGTCTATCGTCCAAGCAAAAAGAGCATCTTCAACATTCTGGTATGTCGGGGCGATAGTCAATTCGTGATCGACCTTGACCGTGTAAATACCGGTCTCGCTGTCAAGTTCTATTATAGGTTGTCCTCCTACTTCTTCGGTAATGACTTCATCCTTGTTGCAGGAGGTGAACAGCATACAGGCAGAAATAATAAAATAGTGAAAACGATGCATGATGTGTGGATTTTAGAAAAATAACAGGGATACCCCCGACAGAAGGGATATCCTTGTATTCTTTTTATTGTATGGTGATATCATCAATACAGATATAAGCCGGAGTATTCAAACCGTATGCTCCCGAATCCGAACCCTCGAAGTTGAATTTCACACTTTGCACCCCTTCGGCATTGATTTCCCAATAATCCCATGTCGTGATAGGATCAACCTGTTGTTGGCCGTTACGATAATCGGCTAAAAGACGTTTGTAAGTGCGGATCAGACCGCCATTCGCATCATAACATTCCAGATTCACTTGGAAATACCCTTTCATCTCTTTCAGAGGAGTCGCTACCCCCGTAGAACCGAACTGATTACCATAAGTAATGACACCATAAGTGTATGAGGTGTTGCAGATCCACAGGCCGACCAATTTCCGGGGAACATTGAAATAAAATTCTGGTTTAGCCATCCATGCCTGATTGTAAGCATCCACATATCCGTAAACGACACCGAAATTGGAACCGCTGTGCCCGGCTTCCTTATTCTGTCCTTCCGCTTCCACCGCAGTGTTATAGACAGAACATTGGTTTAGATAAGAATACCACCAGTCTCCGGTATTTCCCGACTGATTGGAGCGGATGTTCCAGTTGGAAAGTGCGATGCCGCCGCTGGAATACTCTGTGCTTCCACCTACAGTATTAAACATTGAAAGGAAGAGATATTCTTCCGGAGTATTGTCGTAAATGGTGGTTACTTGAGGATACCCTTGGTACGAATAAAGATTTTCTCCGGCCGAGGTAGGTCCTGCTAACATGCCGGGATCGAAATCATCGAAAGTGATAGTTAAAGTACCGTCCGAATTTGTCACAGCACGGGTTTGCGAAGTTCCGGAATCAACCGGGTCCATCAAAAAGTCATCGTCCGAGCTACAGCCAGAGAACAAGGCGGTTGCGGTAAATAGACAGGCACCTGCCAGAAAGCGTAATTTTCTTTTCATAGGTCACTCATTTTAATGTAAAACATATTATTAACAAACACAAAAAATTCCCGTTCGTGCGGACTTACACGAACGGGAATATGTCTGTCTTCAAATATTGAATGGCCGATGAGCTATTCCTTATTTGATTACGACCCGTATATCCCGCAGGTGTAAATCTCATTCCGGTCATGGCAGGTCTTCTGACTCGTCCCGGTCATCGTGCCTTCCCGGTATTACACCAGTGGCAAAAGTTCGATGTCCGTTTTTGTGGACTCACAGCAGCGGGTACTGTCCCGGATTTTCACCGGGTTCCCTTTTCATTCGGAAGGCGTAAACCTCCCGAAACCATTTCCCGACTGCAAAATTATCTATATTACATATCAATTCCAAATAATTCATAATATTTATAATAAAACACACAAAGCATGACAACCGTACTGTTTTAATTAGAGCATTCAAGTTTACGACAAACGAAGACGGTAATTATCATACACAATATCCATAAACCAACAAAACAGCTTGCCATTTTCCATAACAATGCGTTCTGGAATAGATAACTGTTAGCTGCAATTATGCAAGCAAAAAAAGCAGACAGAATAATGACTATTAATATCATGCACCAGAAATTAATCCTATAAATTTATGGAAAACAAGTAAGGGAATGGAAGTTCCGTTGCCGCATGGATGCAGGTGAAGGACCTTCTCTTTTAACGTTGGATACGCCAATGCACGCCAACGGAAGACTCTGATATTATCTGTTTGGAAAGGATATAGGATGTGCGTTACTTTGTCGCATATTCAGAATCTTAAAAAGAATTTTAGTATGGAACTGACAATTATTGAAACAAGCGCGTATTAGGAGTTGAGAAAGCTGGTCAGCACGCTGGTCGTACAGATGGGCGACTTCCAGAAAAAGATTGCCCCGCCTGCGCCGGACAAGTGAATGGATGCGCAGGACGTATGTGATGGACTTATGCCCAAACACTTTCTGAAGAGTTTCCAGCAGCATCCCCTTGAGTATGGCCAGAACGGCAAATGCGTGGCGTCCGATGTGCGGGGTGACCTCGCCCCGGAGTTGCATTTCCTGCCTATGATTCCAAGACTGAGCCGCATGGCATTGTATTCACCTACCGGAAAGACACATTCGGGGAGTCTTTCTTTTCATCCGTACCCCTATATTTTTCAATCAGTTCGATAGCAATGGGCAATAATTTTACGACATACGCCACTCCCGTTTTTATACGGTTGCCCATCAGCCATGTACCGCCGTCGGAGTCGGTATGGATATTATCGTATGTTATGGCTTTCAAGTCCACATAGGAAAGACCGGTGAAGCACATGAACAGGAACATGTCGCGCATGGCACGCTGGCGTTTGTATCTCGGTTCTATATGGATTATCCTTTGCAGTTCCTCTTCGGAAAGGAAAGAACGCCTCTTGTATTCGGGCATACACTCGAATGATGCGAACGGATGAACCCGTATCCAGCCTTTTTCCTGCGCGATATACATCAGCCACTTCAAGGTATTGACACGCCCGAAGACAGTGGAGTTTGCCAAAGCGCATGTACCGAGCATCCAGTTGTAGTAATCCTCGATGAATGATTTCTCAAGTTCTTCGATGACAATATCCTCTGCATTCTTCTTGCTTTTCATGAAAAGCAGGAGACTCTTGTAATCGGCAACCAGACCGCAGTAGGTGCTTTCGGCTTTCTCTATGCCGATTTTCTTTTTATACGGTTCCAGCTGTTCCCTGAAAAGGTTCATAAGGGTGTGGCATTCCTCTGAGAAGCCGACATAGCGGTTATAGACTTTCTTGGCTGTAACAAAACTGTCGTGGTCGCAGATGTACTGGTAGTGCCTGGTGATTTGCGCCTTGATATTGTCAAGCTCCTGATTGAGTGTACGGGCCTCCTCGGACTTGCCTTTGGCCCGGTTGGTTTTGACGTCCCACAAAGCGAGGGACACTTCTTTCTTACAACTGAAACCGGCTTGGGTTCCATTGATGGTGATACGGCCCATAATCGGTGTCTTTCCGTTTTTTACAGACTGTTTATTCTCAAAACACTTAGCTATACATGGTCTGCGATAAGCTAAGAGAGATTCCCCTTACACAAAAGCATGGCATCTCCTTGTCGTATCTCGCCTTTATACTTTTATGTATAGTAGTCTACCGGATCGAATGAACAAGACCTATCCCATACATAAACCAATTTAGACTGCTATGTTATTTTTGAGGAAGAAGATGGAATGAGACCAGATACCCTCTTTAAGGCTGACTGTAAGTCGATTAAATGTAGAAAAAGATTGCTTTTGTCACAAGTAAAGTGTATATTTGCATTGAAAGAATCGTTCTTTGACAGAGGCAAAAGAAAACAGAATATTGTAATTCGCTCGTTTCTAAATCGTTACCTGATATTAATTAAACAGAAATAACTGTTTAATTTTCAATTAGATAGAGATTGTATGATGTTTCGCGGTGTACGAACTCAATTTGTCGGATAGTCCCAATAATTCACCTAACAACATCAACTGTTGGTTAAAGCTGCGCAATGCCAACTGATATTCGCGATACGCCTCTTTGGTTCCTTCACGGCTTTTCAACAATGGAAACAAATAAGGAGAAGAAGGATCACGATTCATATACTTCTTCACCAGGATCATCGCTTCGGGAGTCAATGTCACTGACAATGGCCGCCCTGTTTTACGCCTGCGATAGGTTATTACATTATCACGCAAATCACTCTTACGCAAATAAGCAAGATCGACAAACGGCATACCACGAAGCGAAAACATCAGAATAAATAACTCTTGCGCCTGATATACCGCTAATGGCACACCTGATGTACGAGACAATTTTGCAAATACCTTTTTCATATCTTCATCCCCCAACGCACGTTTATGGTCGGCACGAGTACCGGTATAAACAGAACGGAACAGGTGAGGAACATAAGGTGCCTTACGAAGATCGACGGCACGATTGTAAACCGCACGAAACGTACGCAGATAAGTGGAAACGGTGTTCCAGCTACAGCCACGACTACGAAAAGATCTATACCTCGGTGGAGGATTTCCTCGATGACTTCTATAAGCTGTTCGTCGTCCTCCGGGATGAGGCAGGCGTGACCCCCACGGTGTTCCGTTTCCCGGGCGGCAGCCTCAACAACTACAATCAGGGCGTCTACAAGGAGATCATCGCGGAGATGCTTCGCCGCGGCTTCCGCTACTACGACTGGAACCTTTCGGCAGAGGATGCGGCCAAAAAGTCGCCCTCGGCCAGCACCATCGTGGAGGGCATCGCCTCCTATTCGGCCCCAAAAAAGCATGGAGTCGTGCTGATGCATGACTCCGCCCACTGCAAGACGACAGTTGAAGCATTGCCTGCACTCATCGATACGCTGCGGGAGCAGGGCTTTGATTTTGCCCCGCTGGACCGCACGGTGCGTCAGGTCAGCTTCCACTATAGATCGGCGTCAAATCAATCATGAGAGGAACGTGTTGAAGATGAGCAAGAAAGACAATTTTTCGCAGGCAGCCTATGAGATGTTCGGCATCGGCAGGGGCGGCAGCAAGCGGGAGGCCGACAAGACGGCGGAGAAGCCTGCGGAGTCCGCAGCCATGGATGTGGAAGAGGACGAGATGAGTCTGACCGTCGCGCCGACCGTCGCAGAGGTGAAGCCTCTGGAAAAGGTCCCCGAGAAGCCCAAGACCACCCTTCTGGCGGAGGGCAGCGTTTTCGAAGGCATCCTGCATACCAAGGGCGATGTGGAGATCGCAGGCGTCTTCAAGGGCGACATCTTCTCCGAGGGCAACGTCAAGCTCTTTGCCAACATCGAGGGCAATGTGCAGGGCGGCAATGTGGAGCTTGTGACCAGCAGCGTACAGGGCGATGTCAGCGCCAAGGAGCTGCTCAAGATCGGCCCCCAGTCGGTCATCGGCGGCAACATCAAGACCAAGGATATGATCTGCTCTGGCCGCATCGTGGGCAATGTGGAGTCCAGCGGCCGTGTGACCCTGACCACCGGCAGCGCCCTCACGGGCGACCTGACCGCCTCCACCATCGCCGTCATGGAGGGCGCTCTGATGGAGGGCCGCTTCAAGATCGTAAAAAAATAAGCTGCGGTTATACTGGACAAATCGGCCCCTGATGTGATAAGCTATCGGAACAATAGAAAAGATCCTCATGGGGGAGTAGCAGGCACCGTTTTGCAGGCGGTGCAGCAAGTCAACACAATGACGGCCCGGGCGGCTGTCTGGCTTGCTTTCATTTGCGAGACTCATGTGTTTTGGTGCGAGTACCACGCCCATTCCACATGGAGTCAGTTTGTCAGAAAATGAGACCCGGAATTGGCGAAGCGCGCCGATTCCGGGTCTTTTCTCTGCCCACCAATTCCGGTCAGATCAGGAGGCATAATCATGGAATGGAGTTTTTTGTTTTTCTTCAACAGTGCCCTGCTGGGCGTGGGGCTTGCGATGGATGCGTTCTCCGTCTCGATGGCGAACGGTCTGCATGACCCCAAGATGTCCCGCCGCCGAGGCGTCCAGGTCGCAGGCACCTTCGCCGTCTTTCAGGCCGCCATGCCCATGCTGGGCTGGGTCTGCGTCCACACCATCGTGGAGCTGTTCTCCTCCTTCGAGACGCTCATCCCGTGGATCGCCCTCATCCTGCTGGGCTACATCGGCGGCAAGATGCTCCTCGAGGGCATCAAGGGCGAGGAGACCGAGGAGGCTGCCGAGCTGAGCGCAGGCGCACTCTTCATGCAGGGGGTGGCCACCAGCATCGATGCCCTGTCGGTGGGCTTCACCATCTCGGAGTACGGCTGGTTCATGGCGCTGGTCTGCTCCCTCATCGTGGCAATCGTCACCTTCTTCATCTGTGAAGCCGGCCTTGCCATCGGCAAAAAGTTCGGCACCAAGCTCTCCGGCAAGGCCTCCGTCCTTGGCGGCGTCATCCTCATCGGCATCGGTCTGGAAATTTTCATTTCGGGCATTCTGGGCTGAGAAGCACTCAGGCGCTGACGCGCCAGCTCTCCTATTGGGAGAGCTTTTTTGTTTTTTTTTTGAAATTTTACAGAAAGACTACTTGACAATTTCGCTAAAAAAAAAGTATAATGAAGAAAATGGTTGTGCATGATTGCGGTGCCGCCTGAGGTGTTTCTGTATGAAATGGAGGAACTGGCTATGAAATTCGTGAAAAAACTTTTGGCTGTCGTATTGGCTGGTACAATGGTGCTCACCCTGCTCACCAGCTGTGGAATATCCAAAACGAAAATTGAAGATTACATCAAGTCGATGCCTTCGGTTGCTTTAGAGTCCAGTGAATACAAGCCTGATTCTCATGTCACACTGAAGCCGGTCAAAAACAATGATGCTGCACTTTTGGCCAGCAAAGCGAAAGACTGGCTGGCAGCATCTGAAAACGCCGATAAAACCGCTCGGGAGTATATGATAGAGCTGGACTATGATGCATATGTTTCGTTTAAAGAACCTTTTGTTGATGATGATAAGCCTGAGTATGTCGGCATCAGCTTCATAAAGCTTCCTTCTGAAAAATTTGATTCGCAAAATGCATGGATCGCCTACAATCTTATGTCAAAAGAACGCGTTATGATTATTTCCAATTGGGATGCAGTTGATGGTTCTGAAGGCACGGTCAGCGTAACTACAGAAAAAATTGGGGATAACACTTATGCTTTTGCTGTGATCCGTACTCCTGGTCGTGACCCCGACGCGGGTGAAGACGGCGGATCCATTCATCTGTGATCTTACACCGAACATCTGCCCGGCAGGATTTTCTGCACGGGTTTGATCCAACAATAAAAACGAGACAGGCTTTTCCAAACGGAACTGCCTGTCTCTTTTTTTGCGGCAGATGATTCGGAAATGAGCCGCTGTTCCACATGGAACATTTATTTTTCGGTCTCCGGTTCAAAATAATCTGCGTATTCCTCGGTGAGCTTCGAGCCGAGGCGGCGGATGCCGCCGTAGAGATGGCGCTCTACCAGCGGTTCGAAGGCCGCAAGGTCGCACCGCTCAATGGCGTCGATGAGGTTGTGGTGGTCGGCCACCACCTCGGCCAGACCGCCGGTGGTCAGGGTATCCAGCATCCGGAAGCGGCTGTAGTCGGCGTGGGCGTTCTGCAAGGTGCGCCAGAGGTACATCTTCCCCATGGCGGAGAACCACGTCTCGTGGAGGCGGGTGTCGGCCTCGTAGAGGCGGTTGAAGTCCAGCGTCTCGGCCTTGGCCAGCTCGTCGTAGGCGGCGGCACGCTGGCGGATGAGGGCACGGTGCTCCGGTGTGCAGTGGGGCGCAAAGTCCCGCAGGACCTTGGCCTCTACCGCGATGCGCTCATAAATCAGCTCGTCCACGATGTCCCGGTTCAGCCGGGTGACAGTGGTGCCCTTGTAGGGCACGATCTTCACAAGGCCGTTTTCCTGCAGGCGCTGCAGCACCACCCGGATGAGGGAGCGGGGCGCGCCGAAGCGGGTGCAGAGCGGGTTTTCGCTCAGAGAGCAGCCGGGCCGCAGGGTCAGGTCGATGATCTCCCGCTCGAGGACGGCGTATATTTCCGAATCCGTTTTAAACTGCTGTTCCATTGTCGTTTTCCTGTCTGATGCCCCAAGCGGGCCATGTCCCGGGCACGGGGAGGCGGAAGTCCATCGCCTTGCCGGTGCCGGGGTGGATGAAGCGGAGGCGGGCGCTCTGGAGCGCGATGTCTCCCTTGACGCGGCTCCCGTATTTGCCGTCGCCCCAGAGCGGGTGGCGGCGGGAGGCAAACTGCACCCGGATCTGATGGGTGCGGCCGGTGTGGAGGGTGATGTCCGCGAGGCTGGCGCTGCCGTCCGGGGCAGACGCCGCAAGGCGGTATTCCAGCACGGCCTCCTTCACGCCCTTGCGGGGGCGGCTGACCGGGAAGACCTGGCCTTTCCGGCTGTCCTTGAATAAGTAGTCCCGCAGGACGCCTTCGGCGGGCAGCTTTTCGTCCGGCCCGCCTGCGATGAGGGCGCGGTATTGTTTCACGAAAGGCGGCGCGGCCGGTGTGCCGGCGTCAGGCTCGGCCCGGCCATCCTGTTCGGCATAAACCTGCTGGCTCTGCGTCACCTGCCGGCTGAGGGCGGCGGCTGCCTGCGGGGTCTTCGCGTAGACCATCAGACCCGACACGCCGGTGTCCAGCCGGTGGATGACGCCCACATAGGCGTCGGGCCTGCCCCAGTGCTTCCGCAGGGCAGCGGGGACGCCCTCCTCGCTGGAAAGCCCGGCGGGCTTGTCCAGCACCACGAGGGCTGCATCTTCGTAAAGGATCACAGCTTGCCCTCGTCCACCAGCGCCTTGAGCTTGAGCACCCCCGCGATGGTCTTGCCGTCCTTGATCTCGTTGCACATGACCATCTCGTAGGCTTTTGCCAGCGGGATGCGGTCGGGCGTCAGGAACTCGTCGTCGTCCAGATGCATCTGGGTCTTGTGCAGCCCGGTGGCCGCCCACATATAAATGACCTCGGTGTCATAGCCCACGGTGGGGTAGAACTCGCCCAGCGGGGTGTAGTGGTCGGCGGTCAGGCCGCACTCTTCGCCCAGCTCCCGCTTGGCGGCTTTGAAGGGGTCTTCGCCCTTTTCCAGCTTGCCGGCGGGCAGCTCCCACAGCTCCTGCTGCATGGCATAGCGGAACTGGCGCACCATGCAGAGGGTGCCGTCCTCAAAATAGGGCACGATGCAGGCCCCGCCGTGGTGGTGGACGACCTCCCGCTGGGCGGTCTCGCCGTTTTCCAGCAGGGCGGTGTCCTTGGTCAGCGTGATCACCCGGCCCTCAAAGAGCACCTCGCTTGTGAGCGTCTTTTCGAAATGTGCAGCATCCATCGTTTTTTGTGCCTGTCCTTCCCTGCGCTCCAAGGCGCATTTTCCTATGGATAAAGTTTACGGCAGAAGCTGTACAAATGTCAATTATAAATTTAGGATTTTGTAAGAAAAACCTCATCATCACTGGATTTTAGGCAATAAAAGCCTCTTGGATGCAGGCAGGGACACATCTGTAAAAAAGCGCTAAAAAATTTCGTGAATTTTTGTTGTGTTTTGCCAGTGGGTTTGCGTTGCCTTTGCCAGCGGAATTTGCTATTATATTAGATGAGCAATAGTGCCTTCATGGGGTTCTCCGGCCCCGGGCAGGGCTATTGCCCTTGATGAGCGTGTGCTTTTGTGGAGTTCTCCGGCTCCGGCGAAGTGCGGCGCTTATCAGTTGAGCAATACGTTTTTTAAGGGAGTTCTCCGGCTCCGGTAAAAAGACGTTTGCCCCGCGCAGAAGGTACCAAATTCTGAATGGAGGAAGAAAAATGCCTAGAGCAAAGCAAACCATGGATGGCAATACCGCTGCCGCTCATGTAGCATATGCCTACACGGACGTGGCTGCCATCTACCCCATTACCCCCTCTTCTCCGATGGCTGACTCTGTGGACCAGTGGTCCGCTCAGGGCCAGAAGAACATCTTCGGCAACCAGGTCAAGGTCGTCGAGATGGAGTCTGAGGCAGGCGCTGCAGGCGCTGTGCACGGCTCTCTGGGTGCAGGTGCTGTTACCACCACCTTCACCGCTTCTCAGGGCCTGCTGCTGATGATCCCCAACATGTACAAGATCGCTGCTGAGCAGCTGCCCTGCGTGTTCGATGTTTCTGCACGTACCGTTGCTACCCAGTCCCTGAACATCTTCGGTGATCACAGCGACGTTATGGCATGCCGCCAGACCGGCTTCGCAATGCTGGTCGAGAGCAGCGTGCAGGAAGTCATGGATCTGTCCCCTGTTGCCCATCTGGCAGCCATCGAGGGCAAGGTTCCCTTCCTGAACTTCTTCGACGGCTTCCGTACTTCTCACGAGTACCAGAAGATCGAGAAGTGGGATTACGCCGACCTGAAGGAAATGTGCAACATGGAGGCTGTCGAGGAGTTCCGTGCCAAGGCTCTGAACCCCGAGCACCCCAAGATGCGCGGCTCCCACGAGAACGGCGACGTGTTCTTCCAGCATCGTGAGGCCTGCAACTCTGTCTACGACGCACTGCCCGCAGTCGTCGAGAAGTACATGGCCAAGATCAACGAGAAGCTGGGCACCAACTACGACCTGTTCAACTACTACGGCGCACCCGATGCCGATCGCGTCATGATCGCTATGGGCTCTGTCTGCGACGTTGCTGATGAGGTCATCGATTACCTGAACGCTAAGGGCGAGAAGGTCGGTATCGTCAAGGTCCGCCTGTACCGTCCTTGGGTGTCCTCCGCTCTGCTGAAGGTCCTGCCCAAGACCGCCAAGAAGGTGGCTGTGCTGGACCGCACCAAGGAGCCCGGCTCTCTGGGCGAGCCCCTGTATCTGGATGTCGCAGCTACCCTGCGTGAGGCTGGCATGAACGATGTCATCCTGACCGGCGGCCGCTACGGTCTGGGCAGCAAGGACACTCCCCCGTCCTCCATCTTCGCTCTGTACAAGGAGCTGGAGAAGGATCAGCCGAAGGAGCGCTTCACCCTCGGCATCACCGATGATGTCACCGGCCTGTCTCTGCCTGAGGTCAAGCCCGCTCCCATCACCGCAGCTGCTGGCACCAAGGAGTGCAAGTTCTGGGGTCTGGGCGGCGACGGTACCGTCGGTGCAAACAAGAACTCCGTCAAGATCATCGGCGACCACACTGATAAGTATGTTCAGGCATACTTCCAGTATGACTCCAAGAAGACCGGCGGCGTGACCATCAGCCACCTGCGTTTCGGCGACAAGCCCATCCGCAGCCCCTACTACATCAACCAGGCTGACTTCGTGGCCTGCCACAACCCCGCTTACATCCACATGGGCATGAAGATGGTCCAGGATGTCAAGCCCGGCGGCGTGTTCATGATCAACTGCCAGTGGAACGATGAGGAGCTGGGCCATCACCTGAACGCTGAGGCCAAGAAGTACATCGCTGACAACAACATCCAGCTGTACACCATCAACGCAATCGATAAGGCAATCGAGATCGGTATGGGCAAGCGCACCAATACCATCCTGCAGTCCGCTTTCTTCAAGCTGGCTGACGTTATGCCCATCGATGACGCCATCAACTTCATGAAGCAGGCAGCTCAGAAGAGCTACGGCAAGAAGGGTCAGGACGTCGTTGAGATGAACTGGAAGGCCATCGATGCCGGTGTTGACGCCATCCACAAGGTTGACGTTCCCGCTTCTTGGTCCAACCCCGAGGCCGATCCCGCTCCGAAGGAGCTGGCTGGCCGTCCGGAGCTGGTCAAGCAGATCCGCGACGTCATGGAGCCTATCGCTCGTATGGACGGCGACAGCCTGCCTGTCTCTGCTTTCGTTGCTAACGCAAACGGCGAGTGGGAGCAGGGTGCTTCCGCTTACGAGAAGCGCGGCACTGCTGTGAACGTCCCCGAGTGGGATGCTTCCAAGTGTGTTGGCTGCAACCAGTGCGCATTCGTGTGCTCTCACGCAACCATCCGTCCCTTCCAGCTGACCGCTGACGAGCTGGCAGCAGCTCCCGCACAGACCAAGAGCCGCGACAACAAGCCCGCTAACGAGTACAAGTTCGTTATGGCTGTGTCTCCTCTGGACTGCATGGGCTGCGGCGAGTGTGTCACCGTCTGCCCCACCAAGGCTATCCAGATGGTTCCTCAGGAGTCTCAGGCCGATCAGCAGGCAGTCTTCGACTACTGCGTCGCCAACATCTCCAAGAAGCCCTCTAAGTTCGCAGACGACACCGTCATCGGCTCTCAGTTCAACCAGCCGCTGCTGGAGTTCTCTGGCTCCTGCGCAGGCTGTGCTGAGACCTCTTACGCACGTCTGATCACCCAGCTGTTCGGCGAGAAGATGTACATCTCCAACGCCACCGGCTGCTCCTCTATCTGGGGCGGTACTGCTTCCATCTCTCCGTACACTGTCAACAAGGACAGCGGCCACGGTCCTGCATGGTGCAACTCCCTGTTCGAGGATAACGCAGAGCACGGTCTGGGCCTGTATCTGGGCCAGAAGACCGTCCGTGAGAACCTGATCAAGCGCATCGCTGAGGTCGCTGGTTCTGACAAGGCTTCTGCTGAGCTGAAGGCTGCCTTTGACGAGTTCATGGCAACCAAGAATAACACCAAGGCTAACGATGCCCCCGCTAAGGCTCTGATCGCTGAGCTGGAGAAGGCTGCTGCCGCTGGCTGCGCCGAGTCCGCTGAGATCCTGAAGAGCAAGGAGTTCATCGCCAAGAAGTCCGTCTGGATCTTCGGTGGTGACGGCTGGGCATACGACATCGGCTTCGGCGGTCTGGATCACGTTCTGGCTTCCGGCGAGGATGTCAACGTGATGGTCTTCGATACTGAGATGTACTCCAACACCGGTGGACAGGCTTCCAAGGCCTCCAACATCGGCGAGGTCTGCCAGTTCGCTGCTGCAGGTAAGGAGATCAGCAAGAAGAGCCTGTCCGAGATCGCTATGACCTACGGCTACATCTATGTTGCTCAGATCGCTCTGGGCGCTAACATGAACCAGGCTGTCAAGGCTATCGCAGAGGCTGAGGCATATCCCGGCCCCTCCCTCATCATCGGCTACGCTCCCTGCGAGCTGCACGGTGTTAAGGGCGGCATGACCAACTGCCAGAACGAGATGAAGAAGGCCGTTGAGGCTGGCTACTGGAACCTGTTCACCTTCAACCCGGCACTGAAGGCCGAGGGCAAGAATCCGTTCACCCTCACCTCCAAGGCTGGCAAGATGGACAAGTATCAGGAGTTCCTGGCTAACGAGACCCGTTACAGCCGCCTGAGCCGCGCATTCCCGGATCGCGCTAAGGCCCTGTTCGAGAAGAACCAGGAAGCTGCTGAAGCTCGTTACACCCACCTGACCAAGCTGGTTGACCTGTACAAGTAATTTGTCCGGTCCGCGGCGCTGCCGCTAAACCAGTAATATAAAACCCCGCCCCGCGCATCCGATACGGTTTGCGCGGGGCGGGGTTTTGTTATGGCAACACCGCACAATTCCCGCCTTACGG
>OHJA01000326.1_pt1 | contig 34080 bp, 33 predicted proteins | sample 1568441 | NCBI WGS metagenome assembly OHJA01 (sample SAMEA3879500, study PRJEB24766) | human gut metagenome | biome: human-associated habitat; feature: feces | place: USA | collected 1985/1987 | reverse complement strand
TTTTTTACTTCATTTCCAATCATGGTTTTCAGACCATTTATTCTGGAATCCCCCAGGATATTTTGATCTATCCCAAGAGTCGAAACAATCTCACGTGGAAGCCTGCCCTTTGACAGTTCCTCCCAAAATAGTTTTTTAAATTCTGCCGAGAAATGTACAATGCTCGGTGATACATCCAATACATATTTACTATTTCTCAGTGTGAGCATTTCCTGTTCTGTAAACTTTTTGTTTGCCATAATTTCCTCCAATTCATTTTTATTGTAATATCAATCTGAATCGGAGTCAAAAAGCGATTTTGTCCAAAATAAAGGGGTTCATCAAAACCATGTCCGAATTTAAGGGTTCCCTGTAAACTCATTGTCTAGATTTAAGGGTTTTCATTAAAACTTACTGTCCAATGGTAAGGTTTTTTAAAACTCAAACTGTCTAATCTATAGGGTACATTTTACGCAGACTGGGGCAGAGTACGGCATAATAGGGCGGAAAGCCTTGGAATTACTACGGTTTAGACTACTAAGGCTCAGGGGGGATTCGCCAGAATAGTCAAAGAAATTGGGAGAAATCCTTAGTAGTAAGGGACTACTTAGAGAGGTGAATTTGTGTATGTCAAGAAAATTTCAAGGTACAAATTATGCACATTATAAGAAGTGCGAAGCATGTGAAAGAAAAAAATTTTGTAATGAAGAAAATAAACCAATGATAGCATATAATATACTCCGAGATAGTGAGGGCTTCTATTATGTGTTCTGCAAATTGGAAGAAATAGATACAGTTCCTAAATTTACTCCTGATTCAGAGAAGCGTAGAAGGGACTTAGAAGAATACGAAAAGAGACATAGACAGGTCCCGTTTCTTATGTCACCAATGATTACAAATGGTGCATTAGCCATAGAATTGGCATTTAAGTTTTTAATATTCAAAGAAAACTTAGAGTTCGAATGTGAGCACAAGCTGGATATTTTGTTCTTACAACTACCACAAAAATATGGTGATGAGCTAAGAACAAAGATCTATGAACAGATTCATCAAAATGAAGAATCACTAATGAAGAATCTCAACCAGATTTCTAATTTGTTTGTAGAGGCACGTTACTCCTTTGAACAAGATACAATAGGATACTCCAATTTTTTTACAGATCTGGTTCACCTTGTTTGTGATTATGTAATTGATATGAAGAAAGAGTATATTCACGAGGAAGATGATATTTTAGCAGATGATTAGAGAATATGGAACTAAGGACGGAATGATTGGATTAATATTATTTGAGGGTCTTATATTTGAAGAATGAAAAAGAAATGCTATAATATGTGTTGAATAATTAAATGAAACTTTACATTTTCAAAGAAATATTGTAATATATAAAAAGAACATATGTTCTAAGGAGGCAAACGCATGGATGAAGCAATAATAAATAAGTTTATTAATAATGCGCTAGTATACCTCAGTTGTAGCTATGCTAGTGAGTTTGAAAATGCCAATACTAATATAAGAGAAATATATCCATATATTTTTCATGAATTATATCTTGATAAGAATAAATGTAAACAAGTTATGGAATATGATTCACTTGGAATTATGTATGAGTCAATTATTCCTAACAGTATAAAAAAAGATTTGGGACAGTTTTACACTAGAGAAGATGGAATGATCGAATATATGTTAGATAAAGTAGATTTGCTTTCTGGAAAAATTTTGGAACCATCCTGTGGATCTGGTGTATTTGTTTGTAAAATAATAAAAAAAATGGTCTCCATGTTACAAGATAAAGGGTATACTGCATGTCAGATTTTGGATTATATATGTGATAATATTTATGCTAATGATATGGATAAGAATGCATTAGTGATTACGGAAATAAACTCACTTGCTGAATTGCTGCCATTGATGGTATGTGCCCGAAAAGAAAATGAAAATTATGTAATGCCTAGATTAAATATTAGTTCGTATGATTTTACGAAAAAAAATATTTTTAAAGGCTATGCAATTATTATAGGAAATCCTCCATTTGTAACAATGTATGGAAAGCGTAGTAGAAATATGACGGAGGAAAAGAGAGCTTTTTATAATACATTTGATTTTGTACAGAACAAAAAAGGAAACAATAAGTTTAACTTGTCTATGTTTTTCATAGAAAATGGTCTAAAAGCACTTGAAGATTGTGGACATCTTTGTTTTATTATGGATATTGCGTTTTTTGAGACAGCATTCGTTGATTTGAGACGGTATATTGTGCAAAACTACACAATAAAATCTATAACTAGAGGATTGCAGGCATTTGAAGGTGTTGCAAGTGGACAGCTAATTATAGATGTAATGAATTGTTTACCTAAAAAGAATAATGTTGAATTAGTTAATTTTGAAAATAAAACTATTAAGCATATAGAGCAGGTGCTTTGGAATGACAAATCAAAAAAATACAAGTTTTTTGAACCGTTAAGTGAGATACAAGAACAAATAAATGAAAAGCTGACACAATATGATAATTTGGAAAAGTATTATCCAAACAAATGCTTGAGAACTTGTTGTGCATTGACAGGCAAAACAGATGAATTTATTGTAGATCCTGATGATTCAAAAGAATATCTTGTATTACCTTATATTGAAGGTTCTAAGGGATTAACTGGAAAATTTCAACGTCCAACACCACAACGATGTATTAAATATGATTATGAGCTACAACTTAAATTGTCAGATCAATTTAAAGAGGAGTTGGAGAAAGCCGGAGTTAAAAATAAAAAAAGAGTTACGTTAGGAGATAAAGACGCTTATTTAGCACCAAAAGTATTTATTAGACAGAGTGCTACAGAAATAATAGCTACATATTGTGATAAGCCATATGCTGCAAATAATAGTATTTATATTTTAACCAATAAGGAAAATACAGAACAGAGTAAATCAATGTTGAAGTATACTTGTGGAGTGCTTAATAGTGATTTAGTAACATTCTATTGTAGAATTAATAAGATTATTAGAGCAGAAAAAGGGAAAACACCACAAATTAAGATTTCTGATTTAAAAGATGTTAGGATTTATGTAGACAACCATTATTTCGAAGAAATTGTTCAAATTGTTGAGCAACTATTAAGAAACCCAAAAGACAAAATGTTATCTAGACGTTTAAATGAGCTTGTTTACATAATATATGGAATTGACGAGAATGAAAGAAAATTCATTACGGATTATTTAACTGCTTAAGAAAATATAAATGGCATATAATAATTATTGATCAATTATTATATGCCATATTTTTATGTATCAATGATCGTGATTTATTTTATCATTGTAAGTTTTTAATCGTTGTAACATAGAATCAAAACGTGAATCAAGATCAGCCTTTTTTGCTTCTTGTTTTGCAATATTTCGATCAATGGATTCTTTATATTTTGTGTAGAATAACTTTAAAAATTCATCTCTTGTTCTATATTCCTCTGGTTCATGGATATTGACTTGAAATTGAGGTTTAGGGTTGATTCTAACTGAATGATGAATATCTTTTAAAAATTGACAATGTACATAACGACCATCTTCAAAAGCTAAAAATTTTGTCTGGTTATCTTCAGTTGCTTCGTATTCTAAAAAAACAAATAATAAATAAAAATGACCATCCATTATAAATTTAATTATTTTTTCAGGCGTACCTAAATCAGGATTACTGTCGGCGTATGAAAATTTTGTGGCCTTTATATCTCCCCATATTAAGTCATCAAATCCTGACTCTGGATGTTTGTAATTAAAGCAAAAGTCATATGGATTTTTAGTGGCGCCCTTAGGAGCGCCTTTAGGATTATAGATTCTTTCGTGTGGATTTTTGGTAATGTATTCGACGAAACCATCTTCTAAATAATCACTGATTTCAGCACCGCTTCGTGATTTGGCACTAATTGGAAAAATATAATTATGTTTAATAAGAATCTGCGTAAAAATGGATTCAATATCCTGTTTAATAAGATTTTCTAATAGCTGTTCATTCATAGAAAATTCCTCCTTTGTTGATTTTTATTATATCAAAGGAGATTTTCTTTTACAATCATTAAGTGCTGGGGGCTTCTTGATCTCTATACATAATTGTTCCAAAGACCGATGCCCCCCTTCGTGCGAATTTTCGCAGAATTAAACAGGGGGGATACCCACCAAGGTCGGTTTATGTAAAAATATCCGCAGAATATCATCGCTAAAGCCGATTTTGTTTTGCCGGATAGTACCGAAATCCACGGGAAAAATGTGTAAAAAACAGCATAAAAAGCACAGTTTTTCTGCGTACATTTTGGCGGAAATATAATCCGAATTGTCTTGCTATTCTGTGCCGTCAGAGTGATATATGTACTACCGAATAAAGAAAGGTGGGTACATATTATGAAGAATGAAATAAGATTTACATTGGAAACGAAGCAGAGACCGAAACTGGCACGGGAGATTGGAAACATACTCGGAACAGCACCGCATTATGAACGGGTACCAAGCTGTGCATATGATATTGCAGGATACCGACTGGACAAAGAGGGAGTACTGCATATCCCGGAGGGAGTAGAGGAAGAAACGGTGGAAGACCTGACTCTGAAGTTACGAGAGTGTGGGTTTCAGGACGATGCAGAAGTAACCGAAGAAGTGCCAGTGCAACAGGAGAAGCTGACAATAGCAATTCCAAAAGAAAGTCTTATGGATACGGCATTGGAAAATTTGCAGAAGATCATAGCAAATAAGCAGACACTTTTTCAACGTGCATTTCGGACGGACAGCACAGAAATAGAGATTACTGAGGAAAAAATAAGCTTCTTATGGTTTCCATACACAGCGGATAGCGATGAGATTGTAGCCTGCACACAATTTATCACAAGGCTGTGTGATATGGCAAAAGATGCAAAACGAGTATCATCAAAGCCGACTGAAACAGACAATGACAAATATGCTTTTCGATGTTTTATGCTCAGGCTTGGCTTTATCGGAAACGAATATAAAACAGCAAGGAAGATTCTTCTCAGAACCTCATGGGACATTCGGATATATCGGTTACAATGAATGTCTACACGCATATCGGCTTTGATGATGCTGAGGAAGAACTGAAACGGATGGAAGAGTTCCGTAAAGCACAGGAAGAGATTGAAAAGAAAAATGAGAAACCGATGTCACAGAAGATGTTCAAGGCAATTTAATATAGAAAATAGATGACGCTCTGGCTTATGGCTGGGGCGTTATTTTTGTGGAAAAAGATGAGATTTGAGATTATAATATAAAAGATATATTATACCAAATTATAGAAGGGAATGATTAAATGAGTTCAGTAGTGAAAAAAGATGCACATGTGATTGATATGGATACTAGAGGAATTATTTCTAGTAGATATAAAAGAATTACTAAATCTATCAATCAAACATTTTGGGGAAGTAATAGTGAAACGGCACATAGTTATTATGTTGGTTCATATGGAAGAGGAACAGCAATAAATACAAGTGATTTGGATGTTTTATTTGAATTGCCAGAGAGTGAATATAACCATTTTACTAATATGTATGGAAATGGGCAATCAAGGTTGTTACAAGCAGTTAAAAATGCAGTTCTTGTGACATATCCAAACACAAATATAAAGGGTGATGGGCAAGTAGTTGTTGTGAAATTTTCAGATGGAATGAAATTTGAGATTTTGCCAGCATTTAAAGATATCAATATTTGGGGAACTGGTAATATATATAAATATCCTGATACACATATGGGTGGTAATTGGATGACAACAAATCCTAAAGCAGAGCAAGATGCAATGGCGCAGAAAAATAATATTTCAAATGGATTGTTGTTTGATGCTTGTAAACACATCAGATATGTAAGAGATAGCAATTTTTCAAGCTATCATTTATCAGGCATTTTAATTGATTCGTTTGTTTTTGATGCGATAAAAGGATGGCATTTTTTGAGAGAAGGAGAACAACATTCTGGTGGTAGTGAAACTTTTGAAGAAGCATTGCTGAAATATTACAATGAAATATCATTTAATGGTTATATTACACCACAGATAAAAGCTCCCGGAAGTAATATGAATGTGGACGCAACAAAAGGATGGGAAGTATTAGGTAAAGTACTTAGATATATGGTTTAGGAGAGTATAAATATGGGAAAAAATAGAAAAGAGCTAAGAGCACAGCTTGTTGATTTGCATGGTAAGGTTGTTTATACATATACTACTCACCATAAAATACAGAATAGATTAGAGCGTTTGAATAACGGAGTTAAAATTACACAAATCGTATTAACAGCAATTTCAACAGGAGGTTTTTTGGCTACAGTAATTACAAACCAATATTTGCTGGCATGGGTAGGTGGTATAGCATCAGCTTTATCATTAGGATTAAATTTGTATATGAAAGATAGTAATCTTAGTAATAGCATAAAAAATCATAAGGATGCCGCTGATGAATTGTGGGATATTCGAGAAAATTATTTATCTTTGATTACTGATTTTGACGATTTATCAATAGAAGAAATAAGAGTGCAAAGAAATAGAATTCAAGCAGAGTGGTCAAAGGTAAACAAGAAGTATCCAGGAACTGACAAAAAAGGATACGAGGAAGCAAAGCAATCCTTACAGAATGAGGAAGAACAAACATTCAATGAGGGAGAAGCGAATATTTTTCTTCCTTCGGTACATAACGAAAAGGAGAGTTGTTAAACATGGGAAAAATAAGTAATTCATTAGAAAGATTTATTAATGAAGTAAAAACAAATGAACAGATAAAGGAAATGAAAATATACGATGTATTAGTAAGTAATTGTGATGATTTTTATCATGTATGTGAAAAATTTGCTGATATAGGATTGAACGCTCCCCAATATCGTGTGCCGGGAACTTGTGATGTGCAAGGGTGTTTTCAATTTGAAGATATTCGAAAAGCAAAAGAGATTGCAAAAAATTTTTACATCGAAATGGATATACAAGATGTTAATGAATATTTATTGGCTATTGAAAATGTATATACTTATGCAGTTGATTTTAATGATACAAGATGTCAGGGGGGAATGGTTAAACCAGAAAATGCAAATTGTTCATATGGCCTATTTGGTAAATACTATAATTTTGCTGAAGTACCGAATGATATATGGAGAGATATTGTAGAAGAGACAAAACATTATATCATGAATCCTTAGTAGTAAACTTTCCCGTTTACTACCAATTTTACTACTAACAGGTAGCCACAACCTGCCTCATCTTGCCGTATTTTGCCAAGATGACAGCAAAAACACACATTTCAAAAATACCAAGAATTCCTTGCAAAACAGGGCATTCCGGGCAAAACAAGGAGAAACAAAACTATGATTAAGGTACTTTTCATCTGCCACGGCAACATCTGCCGAAGCACTATGGCAGAAAGCGTTATGACATATTTAGTTAAACAGGCAGGAGTTGAAGATCAATTTTATATTAACTCAGCTGCAACAAGCCGTGAAGAAATAGGCAATCTGCCACATAGAGGAACCGTGACGAAGCTTAGAGCAGAGGGGATACCTGTAATTCCTCATAGAGCAGTGCAGATGACACTTAATGATTATGAGGAGTATGATTACCTGATTGGCATGGATACAGAGAATATCCGCAATATGCAGAGACTATCTGGTGGAGATCCTGACGAAAAGGTATACAAGCTTATGACATTTGCAGGTTCAGGTTCGGATGTGGCAGACCCTTGGTATACAGGAGATTTTGAGGCGACATATAAAGATGTAAGAAAAGGATGTGAAGGATTGCTAAAAGTTCTTATGGAATTATAGAGGAACATTAACGGGGGGATATTTAATATCCCATTATGTCGGTTATGTAGATATCAGAAAAAGAAAAGAATATTTCTATCTTAAAAATACAATTGATGGCACTCGAACGTTTTGAAAATAAAAAACAAATAATAAACCATCTTGGACAAGACATTACAGACGTTCATTTTTCGTTTTGCTTAATGTATAATTCGATATATTAAAAATGTCGGAGGTAATGAGTATGATAACAGGAGAAAAAATAAAAAAAGCACGCTGTAAGATAGGTAAGACGCAAGAACAGTTAGCAGATGAAATAGATTATTCACCAAGACAGTTAAGTAGGTTTGAGAATAATAAGAATCTTGAACGATATGATAAGTTTTTGCGGCTCATTGTGGCATTAAATTTATATGAACCTGTTGAGGAAAATGAATAAGGGCGGATTTGTAAAATGGTATCAAAATTATCGAGCGTAAAAGACATTGTTTTAGAAATGTTATCAGATGGAAATGAATATACTTCAGATGAAATAAGAGATTGTATAGATAAAAAGGGAATAAAAATAGATAAAGAGAGCAGTACTTTAAGAACTGCAATTTATCAGTTACGTAATAATGGAGTTGAAATATATTCAAGAGAAAGAGGAATTTATCAGATAAAACAAAATAAAGATGAATATTACTCTGTATTGAAAGATTTTACAACATTAATGCCAGAAGAGAAGAGCAACCCTAAGTATTTATATATTCATACAGATGGCAATATTGTTTTAAATGGAAAATTGAACAAGGAAATAGTAAGCAGGCAGATAGAAATCAGAATAAATGATAATGGCAGAAAACTTGCACTTATTCCAAATGGAGAAAATTATCATAAATTTACGAAAAGCGGTGTTGCTAAGAATACTGCAATAATAAAAAAGTTAAGAAATAAACGTATAAGTATACCAGTGGCATATGAAATGAACCTGGATAAAAGTTTAGGAATATGGATTGGAGAGATATGCAAAAGCACAAAGAATAAAATTAAAGAATGAAAGATTATGTGTTAATTTACAGTTAAAGAATCTTTAATTAAATAGTATATTTTCCCCACCCCTGCATAAACTGTACAAACAGATATGCAGGGGTTTTTATTTGAAAACTTATATTGAAGAAAGGGTTATAGATATAGCTGATTATATAATCGACAATAATGCAACAGTGCGCAAGGCGGCTAAGCAGTTTGGGGTGAGCAAAAGCACAGCACATAAAGATGTTACGACAAGACTTTTGGAGATAGACCCACAGCTTGCAGCGAAGGTCAGGAAAATACTGGATATTAATAAGCAGGAACGCCACATAAGGGGTGGACTTGCAACCAAAGAAAAATATTCACATATGACAAGATAAAATAATTTTTATATTTTACATTTTATATTTCGCACTTTATATTGTATATTTTGCACTTTGTATTTTACAATTTGCACTTTGTACGTTATACATAAAAAGAAAATTGAATAAATCAGACATAACTACCAATAATATAACTGGAATTATAAATGTGACAGACACACATTTTATTAGTAAATATTAGTTGTTGTATTAATGGAGGTTGTAGAATGAATTATGATTCGTCTGACTTTGCAGGTGGTGTACCAATGAATGAGCCGGATGCAGTAAGGTGCTGTGCACCAGCGGCAAGTGCTTATAGTGATGGAATTCCGGCAGGATATCTTGATAATCCGTGTATTCCAGCAGGAAGCCATAACAGGTCACATAAGGTTATGGAACATAGAAAGCTTGAGATAAGAAAGGTTATAGGCAGGGAAATTCTTGACTCAAGGGGCAATCCGACAGTTGAGGCACAGGTTATGCTAAAAGATGGAACAGTTGGAATGGGAAAGTCACCAAGCGGTGCGTCAACAGGTGCGTTTGAGGCGGTAGAACTCAGGGATATGAATCTTAAACGATATGGTGGTAAAGGTACGCTTAAAGCAGTTAATCACATAAATGTCGAGCTTAATAACAGCGTTCTTGCGATGGATTCGTCAGAAACATATTCAGTTGATAAAGCGATGATTGACGAAGACAAAACGCACGATAAGGCACGGTTTGGAGCTAATTCGATACTTGCAGTTTCAATTGCGGCAGCAAGAGCTGCAGCACAGTCGCTGCATCTGCCGCTGTATCGTTTCCTTGGAGGAGTGGCTGGTACTACACTGCCGGTTCCACTTATGAATATAATTAATGGTGGAAGACATGCCGTTGGAAGCGATTTTCAGGAGTATATGATAGTTCCAGCAGGAGCACCTTGTTTCAGGGAAGCTTTAAGAATGGGAACAGAAGTGTTTCATTCATTAAGGGACATACTTTCACAGAGGGGATATGTTACAACTGTTGGTGACGAGGGCGGATTTGCACCTGCCATAACAAATGCAGATGAAGTGTTTGCTGTGTTGCAGGAAGCAGTTATGGCAGCAGGATATGAACCGGGTAAGGATGTGTATTTTGCTATGGATGCTGCGGCATCAGAACTTTACAATACAGAGAGCGGATTATATGAATTTGCAAGAGAATACGCTGCTCTTGGAAACTCAGCCGATGGCGGAATAAAAAGGAGTACTGAAGAATTAATTAATTATTATGAAATGCTGGTTAATAAATTTCCAATTATTTCAATTGAAGACCCTCTTAATGAGGAAGATTGGAGTGGCTGGAAAAGCATTACAGAAAGACTTGGGGAAAAAGTACAGATTGTGGGAGATGATTTATTCGTAACTAATACAGTAAGATTAAAGAAAGGAATTGAGATGGGTTGTGCGAATTCAATTCTTATAAAGCCTAACCAGATTGGAACATTATCAGAGACATTAGAGGCAGTAAAAATGGCACATAGATACGGGTACACAGCAATTGCCAGCCATCGCTCAGGTGAAACAGATGATACAACAATAGCAGATCTGGCAGTTGCTCTTAATATGGGTCAGATAAAGACAGGTGCACCATCAAGAGCCGAGCGTATCGCCAAATACAACCGACTCCTACAAATAGAAGACGAACTAGGCGAGTCCGCCACATACGCCGGCATAGAAGCTTTTGGAAAATAGTCAAACAAGACATAAAGAGATTAAATAAAAAACTGTATACAATATTAGCATATTGTATACAGAAAATCCAAAGTCTGGTTATTATGCAGACTGTAAAAAATGTCCGATATATTCAATTAACAGATAGTAAATAAAGAATAAAAACAGCATCAAGAACTGCTATATTACAAGCTGGGTGCTTTTGCAGTCGTCGGCACTTAGCGTCTGTATTTTAACCGCTTATGTGTCAGCTATGGCTGCAAGCAGTGCGAACGTGCCCGGCGGTAATATAGCAGTCCTTGCTGCGTCTGTTGTCAATCCACAAATTAGCAAAACTGTAATTGAGTTATTTCTCAATCCTTTAATTGGTTAAATCTGTAATTCGGCAATATCTTCATACTTAGATGAGACATTTTCGGAACGCTTCTATAACAGTGCCGTAATATTCAAATCCTTCTTCTTAGAAAGATCAATATATTCCCCATCAACCTGCACAACTGGCTTGTGAAGTGCACTGTCATTAATAAGTATGACCTTTCCTACACGTCCGTCAGACAGACGTACATCAGTGTGAATGTAAGATGAAGCTACATTTTTAAGGAAAGGTATTGCAAATACAGGGTCAAACTTGGTAAATGCGTCTTCATACATAAGGCGTACTACCTCAAATGGACATATAGGAGCTCTGTATATACGGCTTGAAGTCATTGCATCATATACATCAGCTATTGCAATAATCTTGGCTGTTTCAGGTATTTTATCGCTCTTGAGTCCGAAAGGATAACCAGTTCCGTCACATTTTTCGTGATGGAGAAGAATAGCTTCCTTAACAGACATAGGCATAAACTTGTTCTTAATCTGCTCGTAACCTAAGTTGACGTGCTTTTTCATGATTTCGTATTCGTTATCAGTAAGATTTCCGGGCTTGTTAAGAATCTTCTCAGGTATAAGGAGCTTACCAATATCGTGCATAAGTCCAGCGAGTGTAAGCACCTTAATCTTCTCCTGATTGTAGCCCATCCATTTGCCAATGACAGAAGCGATTAAAGCGACATTCATAGAGTGGACATATGTAAGGTCATCAACGTCACGCATAGCGTGAAGCATATCAAATAACTGTAATGAGTTGTTAGACTCAGCAACGATGTCAATAGTATTTTTGACTAAAGATTTTGTGTTAACTTCATCATCAGATGAGATTAACTTCTTTAAGTCATCTTTGAAAGTGTCAATATGTTCATTGTAATGTTCTTCAAATGTCTTGAATTCTTCTGAATTACGGACAGTTTCGTAGTATTTGGTGTTCTCATCATCAGCGGCTTTGGCAGCTTCTTTAGCTCCGTCTACAGCAGAAATGCTGCTTATAGTACGATTATCTATGGCAGAATCAGCCTCAGTCTTATCATATACAGATATTTCAAGAATATGATGTCCTGAAATTCTTGAAATGAGGTCAAGATTAAGGACAGTTCCTTTTGTCAAAAGGACAGAACCATCATTAAGTATTACGTCACGGGAAAGTTCCATTCCTTCTTCTGCATCAAATATAAATATTGTAAGTTCGTTCATTAGTTAAATCCTCTTATATGGCTTGAATATTAGTAATCATATTACGATTAAATGATAAAAATATTATAAATTTAATATATAAAAAAGTCAATTAGACTTGACGTATTAGCATCAATTGTGTAGTATCTATATGCAGTTAATTAAATAATGATTATATCCCTTATTTAGAGCGGTGGAGATACATAGGATCTATGAAGCCCGGCAACCCCTTTTTAGGAAGGTGCCAACCTGAGCGAGAGAATTCGAACAATGAGAGGATTTCGAGATAAACAATCGGGGTCCCTTAGGGGGCTCCGGTTTTTGCTATTACATTTAAAAAGTCGGAAACACCAAGGATGATAAGTGATATTAATCACAGTGACTAAAGGATTAGATATTAAGAAGGAGAAAGACAAAGAATGGAAAAAAGATTATTTACATCAGAATCAGTAACTGAAGGACATCCTGACAAAATCTGCGACCAGATTTCAGATGCAGTGCTTGATGCACTTTATGCACAGGATCCATATTCAAGAGTAGCCTGCGAGACACTTACTAACACAGGTTTCGTTATGGTTATGGGTGAGATTACAACTAAGGCAAATGTTGATATTCCTCAGATTGTACGTGATACAGTTGTAGAGATTGGTTATGATAGTTCAGAAAAAGGTTTTGATGGTAATACTTGTGCTGTTATGGTTGCACTTGATAAGCAGTCAGCAGATATAGCTATGGGTGTTGATAAGGCACTTGAAGCTAAGGAAGGTGTAGATAAGGAAGATGATGACCTTGGTGCTGGAGATCAGGGTATGATGTTTGGTTATGCTACTAACGAGACAGAAGAATATATGCCATACTCAGCAGCACTTGCACAGAAGCTTTCCAAGCAGCTTACAAAGGTTCGCAAGGACGGTACATTAAGCTACTTAAGACCAGATGGAAAGACACAGGTAACTGTTGAATATGATGAGAACAACAAGCCAATCCGTCTCGATGCAATTGTTGTTTCGTCACAGCATGCACCGGATGTAACACAGGAACAGATTCACGAAGATATCAAGAAGTATGTTATCGATGCAATCGTTGACCAGGCTATGGTAGATGCAGATACTAAGATATTCATCAATCCAACAGGACGTTTCGTTATAGGTGGTCCAAATGGGGATTCAGGCCTTACAGGTAGAAAGATTATCGTAGATACTTACGGTGGAGCTGCAAGACATGGTGGTGGAGCTTTCTCTGGTAAGGACTGCACTAAGGTTGACCGTTCGGCAGCATACGCAGCCCGTTATGTAGCTAAGAACTTAGTTGCAGCAGGTATCGCCGACAGATGTGAAATCCAGCTTTCATATGCTATAGGTGTTGCACATCCAACATCTATATGTGTTGATACATTTGGCACAGGTAAGTTAAGCGATGAGAAGATTGTAGAAATCATAAGAGAGAACTTCGATTTAAGACCAAACGGAATTATCAAGATGCTTGACTTAAGAAGACCTATCTACAAGCAGACAGCAAGCTATGGCCACTTTGGACGTACAGATCTTAACCTTCCTTGGGAGCAGTTAGATAAGGTTGATGCACTTAAGAAGTATCTTTAATAAAGATATAATTGGATGGATTAAATTAGTTAAATTATAGGAATTAATATAATTATAATGGATATATGGCGGATACATTTTAGAATTAATAAAATGTATCCGCCATATTTTGATTTTTTGTAAGAATGCAAATGTAAATTTTCTGCTATGTAGGTTTTGTCAATAATGTGAGTTTTTCATTATTTCGGTGTTATATCAAGAATATCGAACACAAATCTAATGCTATTTTATGCTTTTAAAAAATTTTTTCTTTTTTTAGCGTTTAGGACTTTTAAAATTCTGTATTTATGTATATAATGTTGATTAGCTATGAAAAATGTTTTTGATAGCAGGTATATTAACAAGATATAATTGTTGGAAAAGTTAAAGTGTGATGCTGGTATATAGTATTTTATACTTAATATAGTATAGCATTTTACAATGTATAGTACTTATAGTATTTAATGTATAGTGCTTTAACAGAATTATGTAATAGATTGGATAATTATAGAAGATTAGGGAGGAGAACAGTATGTTATCTACTGATATTGGTATTGATTTAGGTACTGCAAGTATTCTTGTATATATAAAAGGAAAGGGTGTTGTGTTAAAAGAGCCATCAGTTGTTGCCTTTGACAGAGATACTAATAAGATTAAAGCTATCGGAGAGGAAGCAAGACTTATGCTTGGTAGAACACCTGGTAATATTGTCGCTGTACGACCTCTTCGTCAGGGCGTTATTTCTGATTACACAGTAACAGAAAAGATGCTTAAATATTTCATTCAGAAAGCAATTGGTAGAAGAATGTTAAAGAAGCCTAGAATAAGCGTATGTGTTCCATCAGGAGTTACAGAAGTTGAGAAGAAGGCGGTTGAGGATGCAACTCTTCAGGCAGGAGCAAGAGAAGTTGCAATTATCGAAGAGCCAATTGCGGCAGCTATTGGAGCAGGTATTGATATTTCAAGACCTTGCGGTAATATGATAGTTGATATCGGTGGTGGTACTACAGATATCGCTGTTATTTCACTTGGAGGTACTGTTGTTAGTACATCTATAAAGATTGCAGGTGATGATTTCGATGAAGCACTTGTTAGATATATGAGAAAGAAGCACAACCTTCTTATCGGTGAAAGAACAGCCGAAGATATTAAGATAAAGATAGGATCAGCGTATCCAAGACCAGAAGTAGTTACAATGAATGTAAGAGGACGTAATCTTGTTACAGGTCTTCCAAAGACAGTTGAAGTTACATCTGAAGAGACAGAAGAAGCATTAAGAGAAGCTACTTCACAGATTGTTGAAGCTGTACACAGCGTATTAGAAAAGACACCTCCAGAACTTGCATCTGATATTGCAGACAGAGGTATTGTTCTTACAGGAGGCGGAAGTCTTCTTTCAGGTCTTGAAGATCTTATAGAGTCTAAGACAGGAATTAACACAATGACAGCAGAAGACCCTATGACAGCAGTTGCTATAGGAACTGGTAAGTTTATTGAATTCCTTTCAGGATACAGAGAAGAATAGATTTAAGAAAAGGGGTCAGGTATGGTAAGAGGTTTATATACTGCTTATACTGGATTGGTGAATCAGCAGAAGAGACTGGACATTGTATCTAATAATCTGGCAAATTCTACAACAACAGGTTACAAGAAAGAGGGCATGACTACCCAGAGCTTTGATTCAGTATATGGGATTAAGGTTAAAGATGAGACAGTTGGTTATATGAATCAGAATATAGGCAAGATGAGTCTTGGAGTAAAGATAGGAGAAACTTACAGAAGCTGGGATCAGGGTTCTTTAAAGAATACTGAAAGTTCTTATGATTTTGCACTTGCAGGCGATGGCTTTTTCTCTATATCATTCACTAACAAAGCAGGTGAGACATCAACACTTTATACCAGGGATGGATCGTTCCAGATGAACAGCGAAGGCTATCTGGTTACCAAGGATGGTGATTATGTGCTTGGAGAGAGTGGAGATCCAATCGTTCTTCCAACAGACATATCCAAGCTTACAGTTGATTCTACAGGAAGAATATATGCAGACGGACAGTATGTAGATACATTTGGAATTGTAGATTTTGAATATTATAATTACATAGAAGCATATGGAGAAAATCTTTACAGAGCTGTAGACGGTGCAACATTTAAAGATTCAACAGCAAGTGTTAATCAGGGGTATCTTGAAACATCTAATATTAATGTTGTATCAGAAATGGTCGATATGATTAACATAGCAAGAGAATTTGAAAGTAATCAGAAAATTGTTAATTCGATTGATGAAATGCTTGGCAAGATGGTAAGTATTTCCGAATTGTAATCACATAGGAGGATAAGATTATGATGAGATCATTATGGACTGCTGCATCAGGAATGATGGCACAGCAGACAAGTGTAGATACAATATCTAATAATCTGGCTAATGTTAATACGGTCGGTTATAAGTCAGAATCAACAGAATTTAAATCATTATTATATCAGAATCTCCAGTCGAGAACAACATCTGCGAATGGAGAATATAAGCCGGTAGCTGCACAGGTAGGACTTGGTGCAAGAGTTGCGTCAGTTACATCACATTTTACACAGGGTGCTATGAATGCAAGTGACAGCTCAACTGATTTTGCGATTAGTGGTGACGGATTATTTGCTGTACAGAATGAAGAAGGTGAGACAGTATATACACGTAATGGTAATTTCTACTTCTCAACAGCAACAGAAGGAATGATGTTATGTACAGCAGATGGTTATCCTGTACTTAGCACAGATGGACAGCCAATCGTATTATCATCAGATTACAATGCGGCTAATATTAAGGTATCATCAGAGGGTGACCTTATGTATCCAGGTGAAGATGGTAATCTTGCTAATATAGGTGTTAAGATAGGACTTTTCCAGTTCGCTAATCCATCAGGTCTTGATAAGCTTGGTGGTAACTATCTTGCAGAGACTGAAGCATCAGGAGTTCCAATGAATGAGGAGACTGACGGAGTTGCTAAGAAGAGTCAGTTAAAGCAGAATTATCTTGAAGCGTCAAATGTACAGGTGGCAACAGAGATGGTTAACCTTATTACAGCACAGAGAGCATATGAGTTATGTTCTAAGGCAATCACAACATCAGATACAATGATGGAACAGGCTAACTCATTAAAGAGATAAATAAAATAGATATGATTTGCAGTAATGACAAGGGAGAATAGGTATGGATTATTCAACATCAATAAGTACAAGTTATGCAGATACATATGATAAAACTTCATCACAGCTTAGTGATAAGCTTACAAGTACAGATTTCTCACAGGCATCAGACGATGAACTTATGAGCGTGTGCAAGGACTTTGAAAGCTACTTTGTTGAGCAGATGTTAAAGTCAATGCAGAAAATGGCTAAGATAGATGCAGATGATGACGACGACTCATCTTTATTCAGCAGTATGGCATCTATTTCAGGCAGTTCGGATTCGGCTATGAGTACAATGGGAAGTTACTTTGGCGATGAGATGATAAAGAACTACGCAGAAGTATTTACAGAGTCTAATAATGGGAAAGGACTTGGAATAGCCCAGACATTATATGAACAGATGAAGCGTAATTATTCTTCAGATTTATAGATTGCAGTGTGTTTTAAGTGGACGGTTTTATTAAACACAATGTGGTTTTAATATTAATATATTATTAAAGAGAGGGAAGCAGATTGGATTACGAGTCTGTTAAATACGTTGAAGGATTTATAGATAATATAATTTATCGTAATGAAGACAATGGATATACAGTATTTGAGATAATATATCAGGGTGAAGATGTCACCTGTGTTGGTACGTTAAGTTATATCAACACAGGTGAATTTATTACTGCGAATGGCGAATTTGTCAAACACGCAGTATATTATATGCAGTTTAAGATTTCTTCTTATGAATTCAAGGCGCCGGCGGACAAGGAGTCAGTGAGGCGTTATCTAAGTTCTGGTGCAGTTAAAGGAATAGGCAGCAAGATGGCTGAACGTATAGTAGATACATTTGGCGATGATACATTCCGCATTATGGAAGATGAACCAGAACGTCTTGCAGAGATTAAAGGGATAAGCATAGCTAAAGCAATGGACATTGCTAACCAGCTTGCGGATAAGCACGATATGCGTCGTGCGATGATGTTTCTGCAGAATTATGGAATCCAGATGAATTTAGCCAATAAAATATTTAAAAGATATGGCAATGATATTTACACAATCATAGAACAAAATCCGTACAGGCTGGCTGATGATATTGAGGGCGTAGGCTTTAAGACGGCTGATGAGATTGCTTCCAGAGTTGGAATTAAGGTTGATTCGGAGTTCAGAATAAGAAGTGGAATGTTCTACTGTCTTAATCAGGCGGCATTGCAGGGACACGTGTATCTTCCTTATGAAGAATTAAAGAGGCAGGTGTCATCACTTCTGCTTATTGACATTGGTGATTATGATAAGTTTCTTATGGATCTTGCTATAGATAAGAAGATTGTTGTGAGAACAGAGGGGGAATCTAAAAATGTGTATTCTGCGATGTATTTCTATATGGAACAGAATGTTGCAAGGGCATTGGCAGGACTTGATATAAAATGCGATGAAAATATCAACGAGGTCAATAACAGAATAGCAGGGATTGAACGATCAGAGGGCATTGTGCTTGATGACATACAAAAAGAAGCTGTTGTAAAAGCTGCACTTAACGGACTTGTTATAATAACAGGTGGACCGGGAACTGGTAAGACAACAACAATTAATACGATAATTAAATATTTTGAGATGGAAGGTCTTGAGATAAGGCTTGCGGCACCGACAGGAAGAGCTGCCAAGAGAATGACAGAAACGTGTGGTTTTGAGGCACAGACAATTCACAGACTTCTTGAAATAGTTGGAAGCACTATGGCTGATAAAGAAGATAAGAAAAATCAGACATCAAGCCTTGGAATGAGCTTTGACAGAAATGAAGACAACCCGTTGGAAGCAGATGTAATAATTGTAGATGAGATGTCAATGGTTGATATTAATATTATGAATTCGCTTCTTAAAGCAGTAGCAGTTGGAACAAGACTTATACTTGTAGGTGATGTTGACCAGCTTCCAAGTGTTGGACCAGGAAATGTTCTTAAAGACATAATAGCATCTGAGTGCTTTCCTGTTGTTAAGCTTGAAAAGATATTCAGGCAGGCGGCTGAGAGCGAGATTATAACCAATGCACATAAGATTAATAAAGGCGATAATGTCACACTTAATAAATACAGTAAGGATTTCCTGTTTATACATAGAAATGGACCAGATGCAATAATTGCGGCTATGAAGACTGTTATAAGTGAGAAGCTTCCAAAGTATGTTAATGCAGATGTGAGTGAACTTCAGATTTTGACACCATCAAGAAAATCATCTGTCGGAGTTGACAGGCTTAACACTGTAATGCAGGAATATCTTAATCCGCCGGACAGTGGCAAAATGGAGAAGAAAGTTGGCGATACAATATTCCGTGAGGGCGATAAGGTTATGCAGATTAAGAATGACTATCAGCTCGAATGGGAGAAAAAGAACCGCTATGGCATTGCGGTAGAGCAAGGCAGTGGAGTGTTTAATGGTGATACTGGAATTATTGATGATATCAACAATTATAATCAGAGTGTTACTGTCAAATTTGAAGATGGAAGATATGTTGATTATGAGTTTACACAGCTTGACGAGCTTGAACTTGCATATGCGATAACTGTACATAAGGCACAGGGAAGTGAATATCCTGCGGTTATAATACCGATGTATCAGGGGCCAAGGATGCTTATGAACAGAAACATACTTTATACGGCTGTTACAAGGGCAAGAAAGTGTGTATGTATGATAGGTGATGAACGAATTTTTAACCAGATGGCAGAAAATGTATCTGAAACAAGAAGATATTCGTCTTTAGATGAGAGGATAAAGGAAATAAAAAATATTGAATAAATACGACATAATATATAAAAGGATAGCAGCGGGTGTGAAAGATATATTGTTTCCGCCTGCGTGTCCGATATGTTCAAATCCCAGGCCTGTTATTGATAACAGGAAGATGAATATATGTCCGTGGTGTCTTAAATATATAACATATATTAAAGAACCTGCATGCCTTAAATGCGGCAAAGCATTAGAGGACGATAACAGGGAATATTGTAAGGACTGCACGGATAAACAGCATTTGTTTAATCAGGCAGTGAGTGTGTATGAGTATTCAGAGGGGATAAAACAATCTATCTATAATTTTAAATATCATAATAAACGTGAATATGCAGAGGTATACGCAGATGAAATATCAGGCAGGTACGGTGATGTAATAAATATGTGGCAGCCTGATGTGATTATGCCGGTTCCAATTCATGTATCCAAATTAAAGTCACGAGGCTATAATCAGGCAGGACTTATAGCGGAAAGCCTTAGTAAGAAGCTTAATATAGAATACAATGAACATAGTCTGATTAGAACAAGGGCCACAAGCCCGATGAAAGATCTTAATGATATCCAGAGAACTAAAAATCTTGAAAAGGCTTTTAAAATAGCTGGTAATGTTATAATATATAATAAAGTATTAATAGTAGATGACATATATACAACGGGAACAACTATTGATGCGTGTGCAGAATGTCTTAAGAGGGCAGGAGTAAAAGAAGTATATGCTGTTACACTCTGCGTTGGCAGAGGATTTTGACTACAGGTAACAAGAACGGAGGAATATTATGGAAGTAAGAAATTGCAGAGGCTGTGGCAAATTATATAATTATATAGGAGGTCCATATCGTAATCTTTGCCCTAATTGCATAGAGAAGATTGAAGAAAAGTATCTTGAAGTTAAGGAATACATACAGGATCACCATAATGCAACAATGACAGAGGTTGCAGAGGAATGTGACGTAAGCACAAGACAGATTGAACAGTGGATAAGAGACGAGAGGCTTGTAATAGCTGATGATTCTCCGATTGGAATTACATGTGAGAGATGTGGAGCATCGATAAAAAGTGGACGTTTCTGTGAAAGATGTAAGAATAAAATGGCTAATAACCTTGGCTCAATGTATGGTGAGTCTAATGCCGCTGTTGAACATATGGAAAAGAGATTATCGTCAGCCGATGCCAAGATGAGATTTCTTGATAAGAACTAATTGTATTTGTATCTAAATTAATTATAAAATGGGGTTAAGAGATAACAGATTATTACCGATAACTTAATCATAAAGCAGAGAACTGAGCTGTAATAAGGCAGTTAAGGACTGGAATATTTGTTGCAGACACCTTTGATAACGGTTCTTACAAGACTTTGAAGATAGAAAGTGAGGCGGTAAGTATGCGTATAGATGCTTATAATGCTGTGAGTCAGATATATAAGACAAGTTCTTATTCTAAGAATAATAAGGTTGTTACTAATAAGAAAGAGAATGACAAGTATGAGATTTCAGATACAGCTAAGCTGTATCAGGTAGCGAAGTCAGCAGTGGCTTCTACATCAGATGTCAGAATGGATATGGTTAATGATGTTAAGGCACGTATTCAGGCCGGAACATATAATATAAGTTCTGAAGATGTTGCGGATAAGATACTTGACAGAATTTCAACATTAACATTTTAGTGAGGTTAAAGTATGGCAAGTTTAATAGATTTATTAATCGATGATTTGAATAATGAGGATACAGGATATAATAAGCTTCTGGACTTGTCCAATGATAAGACTTCCGCAATTGTTAAGGGAGATGTTGATGAATTACAAAAGATATTCCTACAGGAACAGAAGTTAATAGAAGAACTTGAAACCGTTGAACAGAAAAGACAGGAAGATGTGAAAGAGATATGCTCGATACTAAGGCTTCCATATGAGCAGATAAGAGTGGAACATATAGTACAGATACTTGAGAAGAAGCCTAAAGAGCACGATGCACTAGAAGAAGTATATCTCAGACTTAAAAGAACTTTGAACCAGCTTACAACAGTTAATGATAATAATAAGCTGCTTCTCAAGGAATCAATGGATATGATACAGTTTGAGCTTGATCTTGCCAAGAATTCAGTTATGGATCCACAGACTTCCAATTATGGAAGAACAGCTTATGAGGAACAGGGGATTACTGGAGCGACAGGATTTGATGCAAAACAATAAATATAATCCGGACTAATAATCAGAAGAAATGGATTGACTCTGATTATTACACAATATAGATTAAGTAATATTATTCGGAATTAAGGGTCACATTTTCAAAGGAATGAATTGGGATTTTTCTTTGAGAATGTGATTTTTTTCTGGGTTTAGGATATGGAGGAATTATGGCTAACGGAATGGCATCGCTTATGGTAGGAGCGTCAGGACTTAAAACATCACAGACAGCACTTAATACAACGGCACACAATCTGTCAAATGTTAATACAACAGGATACACAAGACAGCAGATTACATTTGCAGACAGTACGTATGTTAATGTGTTCGGAACAGGAAACAGCACAGGCAAGTGTGGACTTGGTGTTGATGTTGATGCTATAAGCAGAATAAGAAATGATTTTATAGATAAGTCATACAGAACAGAGAATGCAAGACTTGGATATTATGAAAGCCAGTATAAGGCAGTAGAAGAAGTAGAAGATTTATTTGGAGAAATGCAGGGCGTTACATACCAGACACAGATAACGAATCTGTATAACGCAATTAATGAACTTACTAAGAATCCAACAAGTACAATTGCAAGATCTTCACTTATCCAGAATGCAACAGCATTTATAGACAGGTCTGAAGCAATATATGCTGGGCTTAAGGATTATCAGGTAACTCTTAACACAGATATTAATAATATGGTAAATAAGATTAACAATCTTGGACAAAAGATATATGACCTTAATAAAGAGATAGCCAAGGTTGAATCTGGAAGTGGTGAACGTGCTAATGATTTAAGAGATACAAGAGATAATGCGTTAGATGAATTAAGTGGTTATATTGATTTTGATTATTATGAGAATGAACATGGTGAGGTGATTGTAACTGCTGAGAATGTACCATTTGTTACATCGGCACAGGTTACTGAGATGGGAACAAGACAGGTTGATAATAGTGCACTGTTAATCCCAATCTGGCCAGGTTATGACAGGGATGTATTTAATCTTTCTAATATTAATAATATGAAGGATACAGACAAGGGAGAACTCAAAGGTCTTTTAGTAGCAAGAGGTTCTATAGAAGTTAATTATACAGATGTACCTGTTATGCCGGAGAAGGAAGATTACGATCTTACAACAGCAGACGGACTTCAGGCTTATAATGATGCAATGGATGCATATAACGAGAAGCAGGAATATTACAACAAATATATTGAACCATCAGCAATACTTAGTGCGATAGCTGGATTTGATAAGCTTGTTAATGGAATAGTTACTTCCCTTAATGATATTCTTTGTCCAGAAAAGACAATAGAAACAACAAAAGAGCTTACAGATAATGACGGTAATGTATTACAGGCTGATGAGTACATATATAATGCTTCGGTTAATGCAACACTTTATGACAGATATGGTAAGGAAGTTAAAGGTGTTGCCAATGGTGATGGAACTTACAGTTATTCATCAGGTGAGAAGCTTTATGTTGACCAGGCAGGAACAACAGCTGAGACTATTGATAATATGAAGTATTCTGTACTTGATACAGACAAGGCTGGTTTCGGTATGGATAAGGATATGACTATGGGTGTTGAACTGTTCAAGAGAGAGGGGACAGAAAGATATATCCAGATAACAGCGGCAGACGGAACTAAGACTTATGTCCGCAATAATCTTAATACAGCAGATTATGAGACGGACTATACACTTGGTAAGCTTTTAGTTAATCCTGAAGCATCACAGCATGTTGACAGAATTCCATTATCAACAATACAGGGCAAGGAAGATTTTTCTAAAGCTAATGAACTTATTGATGCATTCAGCAAAAAGTTCGCATCGCTTAATCCTGATTCATATGCCAAGGCAGACTTTAATTCATTCTATAATGATTATATAGGTGAGTTTGCTACAGTTGGTAAGGTACTTTCAAGATTTGTTAATAACCAGACATCAATGGTTGATGGTTATGATAACCAGAGATTACAGACATCAGGTGTATCTTCAGATGAAGAACTTGAGAAGATGATAAAATATCAGCACGCATATAATGCGGCATCAAGATATATTAATGTTGTAAGTGAGATGATAGAACATCTTGTTACATCACTTGGTTCTTGATTATATTAATTACAGATTATATTGAATTATAATTGATGTTTAATACAACAATGTAAATAATGCACTGGTATAAAGGTGCAGAATGGAGAGTTAATATGGCATCTACATTTTTTGGATTATCAATCTCATACAAAGGACTTCAGGCGGCACAGACATCTATTACAACAACAGCACACAACCTTTCTAATATTAATACTGATGGATATACTAAGCAGAGCGTGCTTTTACAGGCATCAGATGCTTTAAGAACATATTCAACATACGGAACAATTGGTTCAGGTGTTAATGTTGTAGAGATTAAACAGACAAGAGATTCTTATTATGATGAGAAATATCGTAACAACTGTGCTAACTATGGACAGTACGAAGCTAAGAATAATTATATGACACAGGTTGAGGATTATCTTAATGAATTTCTTCTTTCAGGTTTCTCAAAGGAATACGGCAATTTCTTTGATGCAGTTAACCAGCTTACAATTACACCAGCTGACACTTCTGCAAAGAACCAGCTTATTAATAATGCCAAGAGTATGACAGATTACTTTAATACATTAGCTAATAACTTAAGAAATGTACAGGCAGATGCCAATAACGAAGTAAAGGATACTGTTGAGCATATTAATACACTTGCACAGAACATAACAGCACTTAATAAGCAGATTAACCAGATTGAGGCGTGCTATGGTGATGCTAATGATCTTCGTGACCAGAGAAATGCATTAGTTGATGAGCTTTCAAAGGCAGTTAATATAACAGTAAGCGAGACAGAAATCCAGAATGGTCTTACATCATTCCAGATAACAATTAATGGACAGTCACTTGTTAATGATTACAGTTACAGGACATTAGAGGTTGTGGCAAGAGGTGAAGTAAGAAATACAAGCGATGCAGATGGACTTTATGATATAAAGTGGAATGACGGATCTGATTTTAATATATACAGTGACTCACTTGGAGGACAGTTAAAAGCACTTATAGATATAAGAGATGGCTGTAATGGAGAGATTGAGTCTTATGCTAAGAATGATGATGGAACATACAAGACAGATATTGATGGTAATATCGTAACAGAGACTAATGCACAGGCAGGCGAGAATATTAATTATAAGGGTGTTCCATATTATCAGGTACAGCTTAATACGTTTATACAGACATTTGCACAGGCAGTTAACAGCATATTTGAAAGTGGCTATGTATCAGATGCGGATACAACTGATGCTAAGAATAAAGGTATACCACTTTTTGTTGTTCAGGATGGTTCTGGAGTTCTTACAGCAACAACAGTATCTGTTAATTCGGCTCTTTTAGAGGATGCTGATAAGCTTGCGACAAAGTCAAATGTAGGGGACGGCGAATCACAGTGCGATCTGATTGAACAGATTAATGCACTTCAGAAGAAAAAGATATTTGATGGTGGTACAGGTGCTTACTTCCTTGAAAGTATTGTCAGTGATGTATCAATTGATTCAAGTAAGGCTAAGACATTTCTTTCTAACTATAATAATATGAAGACAACAATTCAGAACCAGAGATTATCGGTTATGGGTGTTGATACTGATGAAGAAGCTATGGATCTTATGAAGTTCCAGCAGGCTTACAATCTTAACTCTAAGATGATGTCGGTTATGAACGAGATATACGACAAGCTTATTAACCAGACGGGCTTATAATTAGTTCACATAGCATATCTGTAAATGAATGGAGGAATAGTATGAGAATAACTAATCAGATGATGATAAACAGCTCTATAGCTAATATACAGACTAATAAAAGTCAGATTAATACAATGGATACACAGTTATCTACACAGAAGAAGATTAACAAGCCTTCTGATGACCCAATTATTGCAATCAGAGCATTAAGACTTCGTTCAAGTCTTGATCAGGTTACACAGTATATTAATAAGAATATACCAGATGCTTCATCATGGCTTTCGGTAACACACGATGCTCTTGACCAGAGTTACAATATAGTATCACAGCTTTACAGCTATTGTAATCAGGGTGCAACAGATTCTTATTCTCCTTCGGAACGTAATACAATTGTTGAGACACTTAATAAGCTAAAGGATTCATTCTATACACAGGGAGATGTAGATTATGCTGGAAGATATGTATTCACAGGTTATGCAACAGACAAGCCTCTGACATATCAGTCAGATGCAGATGCTAAGGATGTGGACTATACAATAACACAGAACTTTACAAGAGATGCACTTAGCAGTAAGACTGTATATACTAATGCCTATTCTAATGATGATATTATGAATCTGTCAGTTAAGAAAGATGCTAATGGCAAGATTATTACACCAAATGTGCAGACAGTACACAGATTACAGCTTGCTTATTCAGAGGTTGATGCTAATGGAACATTTAAGATTACAGACAGTCAGGGCAATACGGCTTCAATAACTAAGAACACAGACGGAACAATATCAGTAACAGATGCAGATGGTAATGCAGTTACAGGTGTTACAACTAATACAGATGCCAATGGTAATATAACAGGCGTTACAGGTAACTTCTTTAGTGATGGAAGTGGCAATGCAGTTACAGTATCATTTACATCAGATACTAATTATATACCAGGTGATGATGAGATAGTTATTAATTCACAGGTTGGTGAAGTTCTTCTTGGAGAAAATGTATATAAGGACGTATATACAAGCAATTCATTCTCAGTGCAGTATGATAAATCTAATTTTAAAAAGGGTGATGTTAATCCAACAATGTATTTTGACTGTGTTGATAATGTTACAGGCGTTACTTATGTTAAGAAGGATGAAGATATAGAGTATAATATTAATTTTACACAGAAGTTAAAGGTTAATACTCAGGCAGATGAAGCGTTTAATATATATTTTGGAAGAAATATAGATGACCTCACATCAGCAGTACAGAATGTTCTTGATATAGAGAGCCAGATGTCAAAGGTTGAAAGTATGATGAAAGAGGAAAGATATTCATCAGATGCAGACCAGAAGAGTTTAAGTGATATTCTTGAAGGACTTACTAAGCAGCAGGAATTAGCAAAAAGCCAGATGACTAAAGCTTTTGAGAGTGGTATCGGGCAGATGCAGGGATATCAGGAACAGATTTCTAATGCCAAGGCTGATGTGGGTAACAGAATTACAAGACTTGACCTTACTAAGTCAAGACTCACAGAACAGAAGACTAATTTTACAAGTCTTAAGTCTGAGAATGAAGATATTGACCTTGAGGAGGTTGTTATATCTTATACTTCTGCCCAGCTTGTATATAATGCGGCACTGTCAGCAGCAAGCAAGGTAGTACAGCAGACATTACTTGATTTTATTGGATAGAAAATGATAATCAAAGCGTTTTAATGGAGGGTATTAAGGTGAAGGTAGATACTAGATGGTTTGGAACGATTGATATTGATGATGAGAAGATTATAACATTTGACCTTGGGGTTATTGGCTTTGAGGACTGTAAAAAGTTTACACTTATATACGATGTGGATAAGGGAGACGAGGCATCAATAATGTGGTTACAGTCATTAGATGAGCCAGAACTTGCTCTTCCAATGTTAAAGCCGGAGCTTATTAAAGAAGACTATGATCCGATAGTTGAAGATGAGATGTTAAAGGCTCTTGGAAGTGATATTAAAGAAGCTGATCTTATAGTGTTTTGTGTACTTACTGTTCCGGCAGATATTACTAAGATGACAATTAATTTCAAAGCTCCAATCATTGTCAATGCTGATACATTAAAGGGTGTACAGCTTATAGCCGACAACAATGATTATGAAGTCAGATATCCTATTTATTCAATTCTTGAAGAAAGGAAAGGTGAGTAGAATGCTGGCATTATCAAGGAAAAAAGATGAAGCTATAATAATTAACGATGACGTAGAAGTCACAGTTATCGAGATTAAAGGAGATCAGGTTAAGCTTGGAATAACAGCACCTAAGTCTGTTCCAATCTACAGAAAAGAAGTATATGTACAGATAAAGGATGCTAATAAGGAAGCTACACAACAGGCAATTGATGTTAAGGCACTTAACCAACTCTTTAAGAAATGATAGTTACATTTGTTATAACAATTGTAATGATTTATAATGAATATAATTAATATATAATATTATATTATGGCATTAGAATGCCGATATAGGGTTTAGAAACTGAGTAAAGTGCAATAAATACGGGAAAAGGATTTCTTTACTGCACTAGGATATATATTGCAGAATTGTAATATTGGTTAATATCGGTTTGAGAACATTTTTTATAACCACACGGAGGTGAAGGATAATGGGAATTGATAAAATGAGCATAGCTGCCAATTACCATAATCAGGCAGTTCAGGCAACACAGATTAATAAGGTTAATGTTCAGACTTCTTCTGATACAGCAGCAAAGGAGATGACAGCAGATAGTAAAGTCAGTACAGCATCGACAGTGCAGATAACCAATACACAGAAGAGTGGTACTGACAATGGCGAATCTAATCTTGCACAGCAGAATGAGAAGAAAGAAGCAAGTATCAAGGAACTCAAAGATATACAGAAAGTAATTAATAGAAATACAATAGCAGAATTTGGTTATAATGAGCCAACTAACCGTATTACTATTAAGATTAAAGATAAGGACACTGATGAAGTCATCAAGGAGATACCATCAGAGAAGGCTCTTGAAATGCTTGCAAAAGCCTGGGAGCTTGCTGGTATCCTTGTTGATGAGAAGAGATAGGAGGTAATATTATGCCAATAAGATTATCAGGTATGGTTTCAGGTATGGATACAGAGTCGCTTGTAACAGCACTTGTATCAGGATATCAGTTAAAGAAAGACAATCTTGTAAAGGCTCAGACTAAGCTTTCCTGGAAACAGGAAAAGTGGAAGACTATGAATACAAGCATATATAGCTTTTATAGTGGAAAGCTTTCATCAGCGAGATTTGGTAAAGCATACAGCCTTAAGAAGTCAACTGTATCTAATTCAAGTGTAGCTACAGTTACAGCAAGTTCAAGTGCGGTAGCTGGAGACCAGACATTAAAGGTTAAAGAACTTGCATCATCGGGTTATCTTACAGGTGGTGAAGTTACTAATAAATCAGACAGCACATCAAAGATAACAGGTTCAAGCAAGTTATCAGCTATAACAAATAAGACGTCTGGACAGGGAAGTGTTACACTTTCTGTTGATGGTAAGTCAACTAATATAGAACTTACAGATGATATGACAGTTAATCAGTTCTTAGTAAAGCTTAAGGATGCTGGTGTACAGGCAAGCTTTGATGAGGCGAACCAGAGATTCTTTATAAGTTCCAAGACTTCTGGTAAAGATGGAGATTTTTCATTAGTAGCTAATGATACAGCTGGCAGAGACTCTTTGTATGAATTGGGACTTTATACAGATGATAAGACATCTACAGCAGAGTATACAAAATGGGCTGGCTATTATAATGCTGCGGATGGTACATATACATCAGCACTTGATGATATTATTAATAGTGCTTATGAGAGTAATAAGATAAGCTTTGATACAGTAGCACAGGAAAAGCTTGCAGCATATAGTAAAGCTTCTGCTACAGTTGATAGTTTTAATACTAAATATATGTCAGATACAGGTGCCACAGCTGAAGATAATGCTAAGGCACAGCTTACATCAAAACAGGCACAGCTTGATGCACTTATTTTAAAAGGCAAAGGCGGAGATAATGATAGTGATTTTGATGAAAGTAAACTTACAGACGAAGAAAAAGAACAATATAAAACCCTTACAAGTTCTGTAGAAACACTTAAATCAGACATAGCTAACTACGATACAGCTAAGAAATCAATGGAAGACCTTAAAAATTATGTTAATATTGAGGTGAAAGATGGCAAGACAACTGTATCAGCTCTAAAAGAGACAGATTCAGCTGCTGGAGTTGCCAATATAGCTGCTGAGACTGCTGACAGGAATACTAAGATTAAGGCAGACCTTACAACACAGTATCAGAACAAAGCAAAGAATAGCTATGATATGATTAACGCAGCACATAAGTTTTCTAAGGGCGCATCAAGAAAAGTAGGACAGGATTCAGAAATTGAGCTTAATGGTGCTACATTTACAAGTAATAGCAATAACTATTCGATTAATGGCATTACAATACAGGTAACCGCTAAGACTAAGGATGATGAGCAGGTTACAATAACTACAGATACAGATGTAGATGCAATCTATAAGTCTATTAAAGATATGTTTACAGATTATAATAAGCTGATTAAGTCAATGGATGAAGCATACAATGCAGACAGCTCTAAGGGTTATGAACCACTTACAGATGACGAGAAGTCCGCAATGACGGATGATGAAGTTGAAAAGTGGGAGACTAAGATTAAGGACTCACTTCTTAGAAAGGATGATACTTTAAGCAGTATTATCAATACTATGAAGAATGATATGGCTTCATCATTTACAATTAACGGAAAGTCGTATGCTTTATCAAGCTTTGGTATAGCAACACAGGGATATTTCTCATCAGGTGAGAATGAAAAAGGTGTATATCATATTGATGGTGATTCAGATGACTCTGTTTCATCGGGTAATGATGATAAGTTAAGGGCGGCAATAGCAAGTGATCCGGAGACTGTAGTTTCGTTCTTCTCACAGCTTGCTACAAAGCTTTATACAGATTTAGGTAATAAGATGGCTACATCTTCAGTGAGCAGTGCTTATACAGTATATAATGACAAGCAGATGACTAAGCAATATTCAGAATATACAACTAAGATAAGTGATGCAGAGACTAAGATTACAACTTGGGAAGATTACTATTATAGTAAATTCTCAGCTATGGAATCAGCTTTATCAAAGCTTAACTCGCAGACATCATCAATGTCTAGTTTATTTGGAAATTGATAATTGGGTATTGATTTAATTCTATATTAAGGATAATATGGTAATAGGAATATAAGGTGTTTATGACATCAGGAGAGAGGACAAGTTATGATATATAATCAGAATATGGCACAGCAGTATAACCGCAATAAGATATTAACAGCGACACCGGCTGAGCTTACGTTATTATTATATGAAGGTGCAATTAAGTTTTGTAATATTGCTCAGGTTGCAATAGAAAAGAATGATACAGAAAAGGCACATACTAATATAGTAAAGGCAGAGATGATTATAGAAGAGCTTCAGTCAACACTTAATCGTAAATACCCGGTAGCAGAGGATTTTGATAATGTGTACAAGTATATCTACAGCCTTTTAGTTGATGCTAATATGAAGAAAGATACACAAGTTCTTGATCAGGCATTAGCTGAATTAAGAGGAATGAGAGATACTTGGAAAGAAGTTATGGTAAAAGCCGGTAATTAATAATATAAAGGTATGGTCAAATAGTAATTTAACTATACCTTTATGATATCAAGATGGTGGTAATAGTATATGATTACAGAGAATTATCTTCAGATAATGATAGACAGTCTTCTTAAGAAGATAGAGATACTTAAGAAAGTATCTGAGCTGAATGAGCAGCAGAGTGCTTTGCTTGATGATAAAGAATTCGATGGAGATAAGCTTCAGAGTAATATGGAGAGTAAAGCTGCATATATAGATGAGCTTAATTCACTTGATGAGGGCTTTCAAGCTGTATTTGACAGAGTAAAAGAAGATGTAGAAGAGTATAAGGCTGATTATAAGGAATTAATAATTAGATTACAGGAGCTTATAAGAGAAGCTACATCCTTAAGTGCGACTATACAGGCACAGGAATCAAGAAACAAAGTCAGAGTTGATATTAAGTTCAGGCAGTTAAAGGATAATGCTAAGACAGCCAAGCGAAGTGTAAGTATGGCTAATAAGTATTATCAGAATATGAGCAGGGTAAGTTCTGAACCGCAGTTTATGGATCAGAAGAAATAGTTTTATATAAAAGAATGTATAATATTATTGCCAGATAATATAAGTATGGTTACAGCACGCAATAATAAGCTGTAATGTTTTTGACACTTATAAAAAAATATATTAAAATAAGTTTATATCAGGGCTAAAGTTAATAAACAATAGTCCGATATAATATATAACAGGAGCAATCCTGAACAATTTAATTATGGGTGGCAGGGACGCCACCAAGAATTCAAGGAGGAAACTATTATGGTAGTACAACACAATCTTACAGCAATGAACGCTAACAGACAGTTAAGCGGAGTTCAGAGTGCACAGCAGAAGTCAACAGAGAAGTTATCATCTGGTTACAGAATTAACAGAGCTGGTGATGATGCTGCAGGTCTTTCAATTTCAGAGAAGATGAGAAGCCAGATCAGAGGTCTTAATAAGGCTGCTTCTAATGCTCAGGATGGTATCTCATTAGTACAGGTAGCTGAAGGTGCTCTTAACGAGACACATTCAATTCTTCAGAGAATGAACGAATTAGCAACACAGGCAGCTAACGATACTAATACATCAACTGATAGAAATGCTCTTCAGCAGGAGATGGATCAGTTAACATCTGAAATCGATAGAATCCGTTCAACAACACAGTTCAACTCAATGAACTTACTTGATGGTACATTCACAGGAAAGAACTTACAGGTAGGTGCATTATCAGGACAGAGTATTTCAATTTCTATTGGAAATATGAATGCTTCTTCACTTAAGATTAGCGGACTTAAGGTAAGTTCATTCTCAGCAGCAGGTGCAGCAATGGCTTCTATTCAGGCAGCTATTAACTCTGTATCTACTCAGAGATCTAAGCTTGGTGCTCTTCAGAACAGACTTGAGCATACTATCAACAACCTTAATACAACAAGTGAGAATACATCAGCAGCTGAATCACGTATCCGTGATGTAGATATGGCTACAGAGATGGTTGAATACAGCAAGAACAACATTCTTGCACAGGCTGGACAGTCTATGCTTGCACAGGCTAATCAGGCTAACCAGGGTGTTCTTTCACTCTTAGGCTAATTAGGTAGTTGAAGTTATAATACTATCATAAAGGCTGTGACTTTAACAAGTATTTGTTATTGTCACAGCCTTTTTTAAAATTTTTTAATTAAGGGGTTAAGTCTATATCAAAATATCCGATATATATTGCAGTTAAGTTTTGGAAGGCTTATATACATTTTATTAATTACAATATATATTTAAGGATAAGTAAGACATTCAGGGAGGAATTATAATTATGGTAGTACAGCACAATCTTACAGCGATGAACGCTAACAGGAATTTATCAACAGTAACAGGTGCACAGCAGAAGTCAACAGAGAAGTTATCATCTGGCTATAGAATTAACAGAGCAGCAGATGATGCAGCTGGACTTTCTATATCAGAGAAGTTAAGAAGCCAGATAAGAGGTCTTGATAAGGCTGCTTCTAATTCGCAGGATGGTATTTCATTAGTGCAGGTAGCTGAAGGTGCCCTTAATGAGACACATTCAATCTTACAGAGAATGAATGAGTTAGCAACACAGGCAGCTAATGATACTAATACATCATCAGATAGAGATGCTCTTCAGCAGGAGATGGATCAGCTCACATCAGAGATTGATAGAATACGTTCCACAACACAGTTCAACTCAATGAACCTGCTTGATGGTACATTTACTGGAATGAGATTGCAGGTAGGTGCATTATCAGGACAGAGTATTTCAATTTCTATTACTAATATGAATGCTTCAACACTTAAGGTTAGTGGACTTAAGGTGAGTTCATTTTCAGCAGCAGGTGCAGCGATGGCATCTATTCAGGCAGCTATCAATTCAGTATCTAATATGAGATCTAAGCTTGGTGCTATTCAGAACAGACTTGAGCATACTATTAATAACCTTCAGACAACAAGTGAGAATACATCGGCAGCAGAATCTCGTATCCGCGATGTAGATATGGCTACAGAGATGGTTGAATACAGCAAGAACAACATTCTTGCACAGGCTGGACAGTCTATGCTTGCACAGGCTA
>OHJA01000324.1_pt1 | contig 34407 bp, 33 predicted proteins | sample 1568441 | NCBI WGS metagenome assembly OHJA01 (sample SAMEA3879500, study PRJEB24766) | human gut metagenome | biome: human-associated habitat; feature: feces | place: USA | collected 1985/1987 | reverse complement strand
CGGTGAAGTTGGCACTGGTGGTAATGGTGTGAATAGTGATGCTATTATTAACAATGCTGAAAATAGGCTAGGCACTGCTTACGTTTTAGGCGGCGACGGGTCTAGAGTAAGTGGTACAGATTGTGGCCAGTATATTAAAGACTGCTGGAACGATGCAGGCATTGAATGGGACACCAGATACGTACCTAACATGGTACAGGAAGCTAAAGAAAGAGGCGTATGGCATGAAGCGAATGATGGCTATGTGCCTCAAGCTGGCGATGCTATCGTTGTTGGTAACGATATGGCTCATATTGTAATGTCTGATGGTAAAGGTGGTAACTATGCTGCAAGCTGGAGTCAGAAGCAAACGTATCATTTCGACCATACTGCATCTCAATATAATAATCAAGTTATTGGTTATATTTCAGCAAATAGTTTATTGCGTTCTAAAGTGTAAGGGAAGGTGTAAGAAATGGCAAAGATTACAACAGTAACAAGGCTTGATAACGTCAAAGTTACCTCTTACACTTACAATGGGGCTGCTGAAAATGGTAAAAACGACGGTGTCGGTGCATGTAATCAACCTGTTGTACCTGGTAAGACTATTGCTGTAGACCCTAATATAATTCCTTATGGGTCGCTTGTTGAAATAGATGGTGTTAAGTACCTTGCAAATGACACTGGCGGTGCTCTGATGAGCGACGGTGACAAGGGCATTGTACACCTTGACATGCCAGCGTGGAGCACCACAGAAGCTAAGCAGTACGGCACTCAAACGCATAGCATTATTGTTTACCCGCCTGGAACGGAGAATACTGATTGGGACGTAGCAGAACTCAAAGCAGCTAATGACATTGAAACGGGCAAGATGTGGTCCGATTCATGGCTAAATCGCTCTGAGACTCTTTCTCCCACCCAACGAAATAACCAGGATACAACTCTTGATACGTCGTTTGACGACCCCTTTGGGCTCAAATCTAACAGTGCGGTACAACAATCAGGTTCTTCAGGAGCTAACTCCATCGTTAATAACCCTACAGTAACTGGCGCAGGAGCCAATTCTTCCACTATTGAAAGTGGTGGCATTATTAGTTTTGCAGCATTTGCCCAGAGTTTGGCATTTAAACAGCAGTTACAACAGGGTTTTCAACGTGGTGGGGAGCTTACTTTACATGAATTTATTGTCCAGTTCATGACTAAATTTTATCATCAGTTGTATTATATTCCAAATTTACGGAATAATTATACAATAGTGGTAAAACCGGAGACTCTGTTTGTCAATGCACCGTCGTGTAACCTTGTTTTTCCGGTAATTAAGAGCCAGATTTCGTATACTCGCTCTTTTAAGCAGGAGCCCACCCGGTTAATACAGATTTCGGACCCTGTGGCTGCACTTCAAGGCGCTGCAAATCCTACTCCTACCCAGCTTTTGTGTATGATGTTCACAGAGCAGGAAGATTCTGGCACTACAAGAAACGGGCTTCCGATGTATAAACAGTATGTAATGTCGCTTGGCGAACATTCTAATCTGACTGACAAGGTTCACCCGATGACAAACTTGACAGAATACGAGAAAGCTAATGGGATTAGATGCTCAACGTCTAATAAAGGGGCAGATTTGTACCTCTTTTTGAAAAGTGATTTAGCAGCGTCAGCCCAGAGCGCAGACGATGAACAGTATGTTATTAGTTTAGCCAGCGATACATCGGATATGAGCGGTGTTGGGAACACCCTCGCTAAACTTGCGCGCTACGAGCTGCTTCGCCAGCGCTATGTGACTCGTACAGGCAGCATTGAGATGTATTTTAACCCGTATATTGTGCCGGGATTTCCCTTTGTAAGCATCGAAACTACAGAAAATGGCCTTAATATCTATGGGTATGTAACCTCTGTAGTGCATAGTTTTACAGATAGAAGCTGGTCTACTACTGTAAACTTTAACTGTGCCCACATGGACTACGAACAGACGCCAGAAGCGTATCCGATTATTGAGTCTGAGTACGCAAGTAAGCTTCCTGACACTTACAAAGATATGCTCGGTGAGAATATTGTACCGATTACTAACGATACAGTACCTGAACTCATTAACACTTATGGTAATGATAAGGTGTACCTCTCTACAGCGTACAAGAAAATCTGGCGTGAGACGCCTTCTCTCGAAGACTACCTTACGAATGTCGCTGACGGGGCAACGCTTGTCGAAGACAACAACTTTTGGTGGATTCAAAACCCATCTGGTTCGACGTTTTTCAATACAACTATACAGGAACGCATTAAAACCTACACTAACGACATCATTAATAATAAGTTGGCAATGAGTGTCGATGATGTAGTCTAAGAAGGAGCTAAGTAAGATGACTGTAATGGTAACGCACAACCCTAAAGACAGGGTGTATAGCAGCTTTGGAGCTACGTTAGACGAAGCTAAAGCAGCGGCTGACTCTTTGGCAGCAAATTTAAAGGCTAGTGGTGACCACGTACAGCAAGACTCTAGCGGTGAAAAACTGCGAGATGGCGTGTATGGCTGGAATTTGCTAGTTAAAAAAAAGGTATATAGCTAAACTGAGCGGGGACTAAGCCCCGCTCTTACTATTTTTTAGCCCTAGTTGTTCGGTTTCGGAGATTGTGTTCGCAATGAAAGCAGACGAACATGTCATCTATCCATAGTGTACACATCTTGCATACTTCTGGAGTTTCAGAAGCCATTGCTTTAACTCCCTGTCTAACAGATTTATTCTTAGAAACCCCAATTCGCATATTTATTTTCATTTATACAACCTCCCATACACCGTCAGGCCTCATATCAGCTAAAGCTTTAAGCTGGATGAGGGCCTTTTTCACGTTGCCTTCTGTTGGGTGCCAGTAACTTTCATTAGCACCTTCGTCAGACAGCGAGTTAATAGCTTTACGCAGCATACTAATTGTTTCTGCAGCGTAGATTCCATTTATAGCATCGAGCCCTACAAGAGTGGTACGGCGACCATTACTTTGGTCGATGACGTCTCGTTGTAATACTTTGCATAATACAGCTGCATAATTATACGTTATATTGAGCCAAAGCTCTTTAGTCCCACCGGGGCAGAACGTGCCACCTTTCATAAAATGGGGGTTTTCTGCTTCTAATACTTTGTGGGTAGTGTGGTCTATAAGTCGTACATCATATGACATATGGTGATTCTCCTTTATGTAAGCATCTCGTATAGTATTATGATTACGCTGCCAGTAGTCGCTTTCATCTTTCCAGTATTTTACAGAGTGTATAAGTTCTGCCCGTTCTTTTTCTAAGTTAGCAATAATCTCTTTTTGCTTATTAAGCTCCTTTATAGGCTCTAATTTTTCTTGGTCATCACGATATTGGTGGTAGCGTTGTTGCCAAGTATCTGCAAGCTCCTGGTAGCGTCTAACTTCTCTAATAGCGTCATTTAATTGGCGCTGAAGTCTCTCTTCTTTTGTTTCTTTTTCAAAACCAGGCATCCGCGTAAATCTGTACGTAAACCAGTCAAACAAATTGTCGAACACGTCAGTTCCCTCCTTAATTCAGGTATAATAGTAGGCAGATGAGGTTATCTAGAATTTTGGTCTATTCCAGAAGTCTGCATACCACTTCATCAGTAATATTAGTATGATAAGTAAAATTATATTAACTATTGTTAGCATCTTTATGCACCTCCTTCTTGTCATTGGCCCAGGTTAACTGGAAATTTATATAGGCTACGATTATCGCAAGACCACAAGCTATAGGACCTACGATATATCGACCGTCGGAGGCTATTGCTTGAAGTTCAGCAATAACGCCCATATAAGCCAAGGCAATCGCGCCACAAATGAGCATGAAGTTGTCTTCAAAGTTTTGTAATTTTTGCTTATTCATATACATTCTCACTCCTTTGTCATAGCAGGGTCGGGTTGTTGAGTTCAAGGATTACTCCAAGAGTCAGCAGCCCGATTACTGCTATAATGGCGTAGAATATTAAATACTGGTGTATATTTCGACCTTTAAAACCAGTGTGAAACCAGTTCAGTAGGAACCAGGTATTCACCATCGAGTATAATGCCATGGAAAATGGTATTAAGCTCCCGAAGATTTGTTGTAATTCTTTTAATGATTCAAATGTTACGATGTTATAGGCGAGTAACACTGTAGCCCCAATGATGGTCCACAGATTTAATGCTGTGATAACAATACCACTTGCGTTGTGTAGGATATTCATTAAAAAAGACATCCTTTCTTAGTAAAAAGCGGCCCCAAGATTAAGTCCTGGGACCGCTACTTTTTTAATTATTTTTTACCAGTAGAACCAAAGCCACCTTTGCGTGGTACACCAGTCCTCGGTACATCCATGGCTACTTTGTAAGCGCCGTAGATAACTGCCTGTGCTACGCGTTCACCACGTTTAAGCTCTACAGGCTCACTGTATGCCTGAAGCAGAAGCCCAATATCCCCATTGGTATCCGGGTTGTTTTCATAGTCAGCATCAATAACACCGACGTTGTTAACAAGGAATATTTTTTTGGATAACCCGCTGCGGATGTGTAAGCCGAGCCAAGGCACTTGTCCTTTTGTACGCATTTCATCCACAAAGCTCATGCTGGGGCACCATTTCACACCAGTGAATACCAGAATTGGTTTTTCCACCGGTACTACGATATCACAGGGAATACGCAAATCATACCCAGCAGAAAGCTCTGTAGCACGGCGGGGCTGCTCCCAGTCACTTGGATGAGGATGGTGTACCGGGGCAAAAGTATGAAAAAGACTGAATCTGGATGGAGCTACCACAAAGTTATTTTCTTTAATAAAAGTGTTGATAGCGTCCATTTCTTCCTCAGAGTATTCTTTCTCCATACAGGAATACGTATATTTATCAACCGTCAAATCTGGCTGATAGCTTTTTGCCGCATCAGCGACCATTTCACCCAAGAGTCCCATCATCTCCTGAAACGGGGGAAGCGAGTTATACACTGTTCTTTCTGTACTCATTTATTACCACTCCTTTGTAATGCCAAATCTAATTTTAAATTTCTTTACAGAGTCAAGTGCATCTTTGACCTCTTTTTCAGACACTTCTTTATCAGCAGTTGCCAGTTTTTTCAGCATTGCTATCAGTTTTGCACTCTCTTTAATAGATGCCTCGTAGCTATCAATATTATGGTTGAGTTTTCCCATTTTCTAAGGAAAATCGGGTCATCTTTAAGTCCTGGAAGTTCTTCCATTCTTTTTGTTACAGAATCGCGATTCGCTTTAAAGTCTTTTAGAGCTTCACGTTCTCTGTTGAGCTCCGCTTCTCTTTTAGCTACTTCCTCTTCAAAATTAGTTGTAGCAGTTTTAATATGAGAAGCGGCTCGTTTTAAAACGTCACTTTCAGCCATTGCACTGAGGATGTCTTTGTTAACTTTCTTACTCAGCTCTTCCATAGTGTCTTTAGCTTTACCGATTTGGGCCTCTACAAGCTCTGTTACTACTTTGCAGATGGCTACAGGAAGTGCTACTTCATACATACGGCTGAGCACTTCCGGGGTAAACGTGTCAGATTCAACGCCAAGCGCTGCAGCAGTGGTTTTTCCAATATGTACTTCACACAGAATATGGGCGCTAGACTTATCGTTTGTACCAATCATTACGATGCCCATAATATTGCCGTTTTGAATTTTAGCATCGGCATACACTGTAGCACCATGTTTTTCAAGCAGGTCGAACCAGGTTTCTCTGGTAATTTTAAGTACGTCAAAGTCTGCAGGAAGGCCGCCGCCTTTACCACTGAAGAATTCGCACAATGCAAGGATGCCAGAGCCCATATATGATTGTACAAACCAGGGGCTTTCAGCAGGTGCGTCTTCTTCATAATCAATGTCGTCACAAAACGCAAAATACGAGATTAATCTCATATTTAAGGCTTTCCTCATACGGTTTACAACTTCATCAAATACAGCATTGTAGATTTCTTCATTTTTCATAATTAGGTTCCCCTTTCAAAATACATACTTTTAACTAGTTAAAACTGTGCACATATATTTTACCATATTTTAGCCTTTTTGGCAAGCAACTTTACCATATCGCAAACACCTCCTTTCTGTATAAATTAAAGGCCAATTTAAAACGTAAAAAAACATCAGCGGGTGTGCTGAGTTTTCTACACTTTACTTATACCAAGTAGTTAGGTATAATATTAGTATAGATAAGATACGACAGTGAGGTTCAATAAATTATGCAGCCACAACTCAGTTTATTCCAGGAAGGGCGTGTCGGCCTCAAGGCTCACAACGCATACTCTGATTCCGACCTGGAATTATGGAAAAAATATAAACAAGGCAATCAGCAAGCTAAGTGGGATTTGCTCAAAAGATTCCACGGCGTTATAACCTCTAATGCCCGTAAACTTAGTAATGTCCGTCCATACTCTGTAGTTGAGGCGGAGCTTAAAGAACTAACGCTTAAAGCTTTTGATACCTTTAACCCTGCCCGTGGTGCTAAACTTTCTACCCACGTGGTTAATACCTATAAAAAAGTTAGCCGTGAAAATATCAGCAACCAGCATGCTATCCGCATTCCAGAGAATGTACATTTTAAATTCCGTCCTATCACTGAGGCTACGGAGTATTTAACATCAGCTCTTAATAGAGACCCGACTAACGCTGAGATTGCTGAGTATACTGGCTGGTCACTTCCTAAGGTCATCGATGCACAATCTAGGCTCCGTAGAGAGCTCGTTGAATCAAAACAAACTTTTGACCCTGGTGTTAATGAACTAGACCCTACGGCCCAAGCATTTTTTTATGCATATAATTGCCTTGATAATCAAGGTAAATACATTTTAGAACATTCCACTGGCTACGGTGGTAAACAGGAAATGTCTGATACTAAAATCAGGCAAGCCTTGAAACTCTCTCCCCATCTGTACAATAAAAAGAAAAACGAAGTTATTGATATCATGAGGGAGTCATTAAACGTAGCCCAAGAAGAGTATTAAGATTGCGAGGTGTAACGGATGATAATTATTAACCCGGTTAAAGACACCCGTGACCCTAATACTGACGCTGCCCGTACCCATATTAACTGGGTTTTTGCCTCGAAACTCGTTGAGTATATTGAAGTCAAAGGCGACGAAGTAAGGATGTCGAGATACTCAGAAGACGCCCCAGCAGTAACGCTGGAGTCCCTGCGTATCAACTATTCTCCTTCGGTAACTATTACTGTTGACTGTTATGCTGACTTCGATTCTTCCGTATCAGGCTATTATCTGCTTTGCGATAAATATACAGCTTTACTCGGTACCATTAACTATGAGCTGTATATGCGCGGCCGCAGGCCTATTACAGAACTGGGGTACAAAGAGACAGGCTCCCTTAAATATGGCCAGTACACTGACATCACAATTTATTTAGGATATGTTACTAATAGTGAAGACTTAGCATACCTCCAGGATGAGAGTAACCTTGATATGATGGCTATTCGTATTGTAGAAGGTGCCTATGGTCCTCCGGTTAAACAGATTGAGGATACAGACCCGTCGGGTAACGACGACCCCTATTTTTACCGTATTAACACCTGGCAGGTCGAAGATAACGAAGAGGGGTCCACGGGAGCAATTAATGAAACGACTTATTCAGGCTTACCGGTTAGATATCTTGCACTTAACTCGACTGCTACGGGTTATTACCCAGTACCAGACCCGCCGGAAGGTGAGGGTGATTCGTCGGATTCTGGAGACGGCGGCGAAGAAACCGAGCCAGTCTTAATACCGAGGCATTATAGCTGGAGTACGCCTCTTACATACACATCTCCTGTAACTTGTTTGTTCATTGGTTCTGTTCGCTGCCAAGGCGGCGAGGTTACAGCGTACATCAAGGTTGACGAAACAGAGTATACTCAGTTAATCACAGATACTACTTTCACCATCGTCATCTTTGAATCCGAAGTAACCCCAGGAGCCAAAGTACATATAGGAGTCCAGGGAAGCGGAAGGTTAGATTATTCAGGCATTTGGGTAGCGCCCAAAGGCTCACTTGGTTCACTCGACGACCCACGTGCTACATATTCTATCTTCCCACCGGGCTACCGCTCAGTATCCCGCACATCTTCAGCGTATAACAATGCAGACGCTATTCATATTGCACTGACTTCTGCAAAGTCACTCTTAGAGCGTGCTCAGGATACTACAAAGCCGGTCATTGGCAGTCAGATTACTAACGAAGAGGCTTTAGCCAATAGTTCTAGTGGTTCAAGCGCTTCGAGTTCGGGCAGTAATGCTATGAGCTTTGTGTTCACAACTTTAGGCTATGCTAATGCACTGTCCGGCCTTATGAATATATTAACTAACTTTGATGCTAGTAAATTAAACATCGTTGACCCATCAACGATTAACATAGATTACCAGGCGCTTGAGAATTCTATTTCGTCTATCCAGTCTGTACAAAAGAAAGCTGAGGTACTCGCTGCAGTAAACGATATTAAAACAATGTCAAATACCGTTGATACAGCGACTAAGACGGAAGAAGAGCTTAACGCTGATGCTGAAGAGATTTCAACTGCTACACAGCAGAGAATAGAAGATAAGGGGGCAAAATTAGGTTCATCATGATTTCAGGACTTATACTTACATCCAGGCTTGAAAGCAACGTAGGCCGCGTTTTAGTCTCCTACGAATTAGACCCGTATGACAAAGCCGAAGGTCCGATTAGGGCAATGCAAAAATTTGTCGTAATCTTAATGACTACGGTAGGTACTGACCCACTCCGTCCTTGGTTTGGGACCCAGATGCCCCAGCTTTGCCGTATGAATATCGTAGATAGAGCAGAGACCCGTATCTTTGTACAAGACCAGGTTTCTGAAGCTATCAGACAGTTTTTTAAATTACAGAGTGGAGAATACTCACAAAATGCCCAAACGGCAGATGATATAATTACAGCAATCGAATTGACAGACTTGACTATTGATACTGGTAATTATATCAGCTTGACTCTTCGTTTTACACCGGCTAAGTATTCCTCCATTGTTTATTCTATGAAAATTAAGTAAGGAGGACTATATAAATGCCGTCTACAACTCCTGACTTTTCTACTGATGTGTCGGAAAACATGGAGACTAAGATTTTACAAGTCTTAGCAGATACATACCCAAATTTAGACTGCGGACCTGGTACTCCTGTGTATGAAATGGTGGTTAGGCCAATTGCACTACTTTGGTCAAGGCAGGCTGCTGGTGCAACAGAGCTTCTCGATTCTGTAAGCTTTGAGAACTATAGGACTATGGACGAAGCCCACTTAGACAGGCTTATGAATCGCTATTTTTTAACCAGGCGTAGCGGCTCTTATGTTACCGGTGTCGTCCGTGTTGTTTTTGGCTCTAAAGTTGATGTATATATTAGTGCTGGTGAAATCTGGGAAGCCAGCAATAATCGTACCTATGAGGTACTGTCTGACCATTTTGTAACAAAAGAGGAACTTCCGGGCGATGATATTAACGGCTATTATGTCGATGTTGCCGTACGTTCTACAGCCACAGGTCAGACTTACAACGCTGTAACAAATGATGCCGTAACTGTAACTGGCTCTTCAGCCTCTTCTGTGCGTAGGGCTTATTTCCTCTCTGATACGTCAGATGGTGGCATTGTAGAATCAAATTATGTCTTTTATAACCGTGGTAAAGACGAGCTTGCACAGCGCGGGCTCTATTCCTATAAATCTGTTAAAGCTATTTTACGTGATAACTTCCGTACTATTCAAGAGGTAGTACCGATTGGTATTCGCGACAACGAGATGATTCGTGACCTCGTTAATATCCGTGGTACTGGCACTGTTCATATAGGTGGCAAATGTGACATCTATGTAAGGACAAACGCCTTTAAGATTACAAGCGGGTATCAAGCACCACTGGGTTTTCCGATGTCCTTCAATGGCTATAGCTTAGCATCTGAACCTGAGCAGCTTATGCAGGCTTGGAACGCAGCAAACCTGACTCCTGCAGATACAGCACTTCGTGGGTCTGTGCGGGAAAGTGTACCACTTCTCACCCCAGCATCACCGATGACGTCTCTTACTTCTGATATTACAGCTATTGACGATTTCGTGTTAAATAGTACCAATGAGCTTCTCCATACTGATAACCTTGTTAAACAGATGTGGCCTCTGGTATTCACGGCGTCTATTACTGTATCAGACACCGAGTCTGCTGAGGCAATAGCCACGGTCAAATCTACTATTGCTCAGTATGTCAACGAGCTTCGTGGAGAAGATGCTCCTCAAGTTGCTGAAATAGCGCATCTTATCCGTGATGCCGGTGTTATGCAGGTACATTTGCCGATTGACGTTAAGTGTTACTACTTAACAGAAGACTTGCGTATGGAACGTATTGGCCTTGACTTATATAGACAACCGGTAGACTCTATTTTGAGACCTACGGAATCCGATAGCTTGACCTTTATTATCGAAGACAGGTCTCAGATTTCTCTCCGTACCTGCTGCTGGTACACTAATGAAGACTTGATTAACGTAACAGTTCGGTCGTAATACGAGGTGACTTAAGATATGCAACGATTTAACTCGTGGGAGCAAACAGTCACCCCTGACTTCTGGCGGGAGCGTTTTAAACCGAAAGATATACTCAGGGTAATGGCTCATATCAACTCCATCCTCAGTATGCGTACAGATGCTAAGCTGATGGAGCGCTATGATATCAATGATGTTGATGAGCATAGCGTTGGTATGACTTTGATTTGGGTCCCGGTTACTTTTGGTGAACCAACATATCTCGGCGATAACGAAGATTTCCCGTGGCAGTATGATATAGATGAAAATTGGCTGTATGTCGATGCCATCTATGAAAAACATGTTGACCCAGAAGTACCTCTGCAGCATGATATTGACTTTGTACTGTCAAAGGGCCACATTTCTTTTGTTGATAAATTACCGGAGCAGACACTGTATATCTCTAAAGGCAGATATGCGTCTTACCGTATCTATAACGAGATTGGTATGCTCCTTGATTATAAACGCCTTGACTCCGTAAGTTACCGTGATAGTATTGCCCCGATACTTGCTGCCTTCTATTTGGGGCCTACGTACAACAACTTACTTGCTGTACTTAATCTAATGGTAGGCTTACCGGTAGCAAAGTATGGCAATGAAACGGTACTGTCTATCAATGGCGGCGTTGTTGAAACAGACAAATATACGTACCCGATGGGTAATGCCAATATTGCTGTTAAAGAAGGCGATGTACTCTACCAGTTCCAGCCTCTCTCTAATGCCGTGGAACTTGTAACCCATGAAACACACCCGTATTGGTGGGAGTCAAGGCCTGTAGACCTCTTTGCTAAGTATTGTATTGACAAGCCTATGACAAGTGAACTACGTGACTATTTGATGCGTAATTTCTTGTATGACGTAGTAGCATATGTAAGGCTCAACATGCAGTGGCAGGACCTAGAGGTATTCAGTCAGAACGCTGATATCAGGCAGCTTTTCTACGATGCACTACCCACCCGTACAGATATTTTTATGGGCCAGCAGTATGTGGCTGAAAGTTATGACCTTGACGACACCATTATAAGTCCTGATATAGATAGTTTAGGTGTGCGCTTAGGGTCTGGCTCCATGTATGGTTTAAAAGACATAGATAGCGACATGTTTATCTATGCTCCTGATTTGGGTCGTCCAATATTCACTGATACTGAAACGGACCCATTGGCACTTGTACTCAACCAAGGTTATTGGCATATATTTAGTGGGGCGGAAGCCGACAACTGGCGTGAATTCTGGAAATCTAAACCGAATCAGCAGTCATACTTTGAACCTGCTGTAAGTAAGGTTTATCTCAGACTTTCAGAGACTGCCCCTTGGGACCACATGGAAGAACATGTGCTCACTTCGGGTGTACCAGCAGAGTTGGCCGATATGGGCGTGCGCATCAACCTGAGTGGTGAAGGCGAGGGTGGTATCAGCTCCACGATTGAGTTTGATATGGAAGAAACCGCACCGACTTACACTGCTGTACAAGGTGAAACTATTTGCGGTGTACTCGAGATGGACACCTGGGAACTCAACAACTTAACTATTGCCCGTAATGGCTTAGAGGTTCTTGACGGCGACAGTGGGTACGCAGTAACTACTGCTTTTCCGCTTGGTGGTATTCCTAAAAATGTCTTTATCCGTACTGAATATGATACGCCAGAATCAACGTTAGTCGACGTGCGGTATTCAATGGACAAAGACGAATGGCTACCAATCCCGGAGATTATTCCTGCAGTTACAGGTAATATCTATTTTAAAATAACGCTTTATGCTTCTTCACAGAAAAGTCCGACTTTTAGAAGGCTTTATGTAAACTTATCCATGATTTAAAAGGAGTGTCCTAACTTATGAACAAAGTACAAGATATTGTAACATCAACCGGCCTTGTAGATTCCGACAATGCCTTACATGGCCAGGTACACGGAGTATTGAAAGACGGGGACGGTAATGTTGTCCACATGTTTGACACTCCGAATAACATCGTATTGGGTATCCGTATTCCCATTATTAAGCTTTTAGGCGGGTGGAGTGCTGACGTGGAAGACCTTCCGTTTGTACGACAGATTGCGTTGGGCCTCAGTGATACCCCGGCGACTATCGCTGATGAAGCTTTGGGGCAGGAACTGAGTGGTTCTCGTAAGCTCACTGCTACTGTACCGACTATCTCTGAGGATGGTTTGAGACTCACGTTCTCCTTCCTTTATGATATGGTGGACGACGCAGTAGACAACCAGGATATTAAAGAGCTTGGCTTGTATACTACTGATGGTACGATGATTGCTCGTACTACTGTAGGCCTTTGGCGTAAAACCCCTGGCCTGTACTTTGAAATCTACTGGACTATCGGCTACAATGCTCAATAACGTAAAAAGTAGATAATTAAAAAAAAAATAGCTAAAAAAAAATAAACCTCACAGATTATTTAGACCCAGGTCCGTGCCCAGAATTACTGGGGAGCTCATCAGAATTCTGAAGAGATACGCGTTAATTACGTCGAATTACATTTTTACCCGCATGGTAAAAAGATGAGATACATTTAGGAAATCCTAAATAGCCCTTCGACCTGAGTCTAAATAATCTGTGAGGTTTTGCTATGTGTACGTCTGTTCCTTCCGTTTTTCTGTCCCGCATCCTGGCGGACGCCTCCTCAAGATTACCTATGGCGTAGCCAATGGTAAGAAAAATATAGTGAGGAAATCTTCACTAGACCTTCAACAGACGTATACTATAGCTGAGGTGAGAGACTAAGGGGAAACCATTTTTGTTCAACTGACCCTATTTATGCCGAACCTAAATATCGTAGACCATTTAGCTTTATACCTACACATTTAACTTTATACCTACACATTTAGCGATGGTTATATATTTTTATAGTAGTAGAAAGGAGAAAGCTACTATAAACCCTTAGTCTCTCACCTCAACCATAGTAATAACCTAACCTGGAAACTGTACTAAAGTGTGTAAACCCGATTTTCTCGCCTGCAGCCCGGCCTGCAATTGAATCGCTGGATTTGGAATTCGGAGAATGCCATATCCAAAAGAATATGTAAAGGAAATCCTTTACAGTACGTTCACACTTTAATACAGTTCTCAAGCTAGGTTATCACATAGTTGAGGGAGTCCTTTTACAGTTCTCCAAAGGTAATAAAAATGAAAAAGTAGTAAAGTAAAACCCACTAAAACTTTACTACAATATACTTATACCACTCCATTAGTTGATTTCGTTGTCTGGCTTCGTCAGCTGACTTCGTTGACCGTTTTAACAATCGCGGCATCAATACTGTGATGGATAGTTTCTATAGATTTGTAAAACGCTGCTCTTGTATGTACGGTTGCTTCCTTGCCAGTAAGTGCTTTTGGCAATAAATATTTAGAGATTTGATACGCTAAGGTATCGCAGTCATCATCGAGCCACGGAGCTTGACCTGTTTGAAGATACGGTTCTAAAGAAATCCCTGTATCATCATTAGTCAGTTTTGTGTTAAAGATGCGTAAGATTGTAAGATACAAGTATGTCGGTAGTTTCAGGTGCCTATCTTTGATGTCCTTAGCATCCATCCCATACATACTAAGAGTACCATCTGCATATAACCCATTAAGCTCATCTGTAATATTCGCGATGAGCCCTTTTATATTTATGGACTGGAAATCATATAATGGGAATTTTTCCGCTGTATTTTTACCAGAATGGTCTAGCCGTGGTATAATACTGTCAGCACCAATATAGTCAAGACACCCCCTGTACCAACAAGGTTGTTCTTCCTCTTCTCCTTCATACCCAAAGGAATTCTGCCAATCCTCATATTCATCTGGGTAGATGTCTTCATAGTATGGGTATACAGCTTTATTCATAGCTTGGAGTGTTGAAGACTGAGACGGCTTTGGATTAGCTTCGGCGTCTTCCCATGTTTCCACTTCTGTTGCTTCCAGAGCAAGTCCTTCATAGATACACTCATCGATATTATTAATGCAGTCTGTGGCGTAAGCTGCTGCGGTCGTGTTAATACTATGAAGGTCGATTTTTGCCTGAGCTAATAGCTCATAGGTAGTGTTAATTGTATCTGTTAATAGATACAGGAGCCTATCTGTTGGGATAACATAGACTTCACAAGAATCGTTCATAATATAGGAAATCTTTGGGTCTACACGGCTTACAACAGAGGCGTATGGAACCCCAGAGAGTTCTAGTTCCCTTAATATTGCAGACATGTCTTCCCCTTTAGGTATCTTAATATCCGGCATATTAAGGTCTGGTATTACCTGAGGTTTCTTAGTAGGCTTTTCGGGCTCCTTAGTTGGTACAATTTTAAATTTAACTTCCTTACCGTTGACTACCATCGTAGTTTCGGTTCCTTTATTTTCGTTTTGCATTTTACCCATCTCCTAATTACACAGCACTAAACTTAACGTACTCTCTGGTAGCACTTTCCTGGAAGACTTTAACAAGAGCTGCTAAAGTTTTGAGTTTATATTTTTCAACTATTTCTTTTAGCTTGGTTGCCTTCTCTGGGTCTACAGTGTTGACCCAATTTACTTTACCATAGAATACTTTAAGAGATACCGGCTTGTCGAGCATATTGCGATACCCTTTAGAAGTGCGTTTCTTGCCTCTAAGATAAATCGGGTTTATACCGAGTATTTCATCATAAGACAGCAGTTTATAGCTACGGCTGCTAATAGTATACAACGCATTTCTAGCGTTACCAACAGGCACGTTAGTATATCTTACTGTGAAAAACCGGCTATACATAGGGTTATCTTTGTCACTAATGTTATCCACGAAATTCTGTAAATCAAGGTAAACATGCTGTTTAGAAGTTATTGGGTCTATGGTATTCTTTGCAATATACTTTTGCGTAAATTGGAACGCCATTTGTCTGCCTACGAGCATAGCTTCAAGTCTAAGCTGGTTATACATTTTACGGGGATAACAGATTTTACCGTCAGTAATATGCATCCCGAGTACCTGTTTTAGCGACTTAATATAAAAGTAAGTCGGTTTAAGCTTAAACTTAAATCCAGACGCAGAGTATTTACTATTTAAGTGATAGCTAAAACGGTCACACTTTTCTTTAAGGCTACCAACTGGTGTTTCCACGATTTTACCAAGTTTGAAATGAATTTTACCCTGAGTAGCAACTGTATATACAGAAGTAAATTCCATCGGCTCAAATTCATGACGTACGAGTTTGATGAGCTTACCTAAGAGTGACGAAGGTACATACTGACGGTCGTTCTCCACATAAAGTTTTAACCCTGAGAATACCGGATATGCAGCATCTCTCATAATCGCCACCTTCTTTCTGTTCAGTCGAAACGGATGTACAGCGTCTACTAATTTGTCGAGGAAGACCCTGATATCGTCGTTAGCAATTGTGCCGGAGAAGCAGATATCATCTGCATACCTCATATACGTAAGGTTGTACTCATCGGCTAAACTTTGAATAGTAGAGTCCATATCATAGTTTATAATAGCTGTAATGATTGGAGAGCAGGGACTTCCTTGCGGTAAATGTGTATACACGGTTATGAGCCTTGTAAGCAATTTGCAGAATTCTGGGTCATACATTTCCGGTACATTTTGAAGCATGAGCATCTCCAGTTTGCTTTTGATATAAAGAGGTGTATGTTCCGTAAAGAAATCCTTTAAATCTGTATGAATGAGTACCTCACCTTCTTTTACAGATTCTACGGCATCCTTAATCTTTTTACCCCTAATAAACGCATAGTTGCATTTATGAATGGGAAACTTTTCAAAGAACGGGATGAGTTTCATCAAATATTCTTTAAGTTCTGGCCTTGGGGCCTCAATCATACGCAAGTTTGCCGTTTTATTAAACGGTACAATCCTGTTTGTGGCTTTATCAATATAAAACCTATGGTACAGCAATGTTGGCTGACAGTTGCACAATGCTTGTAGTTCTAGTGGAGTTATACCAAGATATGCACAAAGCGTCGGTATGTCAAAGAAGGGCCAATCGTCGAGACTCTTTGTAAACAATTTGGGCGCTGCTGTTTCTGCTGCTACAAAACCTTTGACTAAATTCTTTAAAGTTGTTTTAAAGCTATAGTTTTTCATAAGTTCTATCATGCTTCTGTACCTCCTTCGTGTAAACTATCATAAATGTTTTCTTCTACTGTGTCTGTATCTTTATCAGCATCGTTTATATCTACAGCTTCGTAGATAGCGTCCATATACGCTACATCAGTATCAGAAAACATTGATAGCTTCGTATTAATTTCAATAGAGGTCTTCAGTTCTGCATCAAGGGCATTATTAAGCAGGCACATATAGCCAGGGGTTTGGTACAGACAGAGATTAAGCTCTTCATCGTAGTCATCTCTGTTACAACAAATAGAACAAGGTTTATCAACTTTTACATTGTTAATATAAAATTCAATAGTAGTTGCATCAAGTCCAACACAATGTGTCTTTACAAAATCATACGTTTCGTCACTTGGCCCCAAGATAAACAGTGAACCATACAGGCTTTTCAGCACATCCAGTATCACATTTTGTGGCATCTTACATTTCTTTTTACCACTCCAAAAGTTAGAAAAAAGTGGAATTGCAACGTATATACGGTTACAATCATCAGGTAATGCTTCAATAAATGGCTTCAAATTCTTTGATATGAGCTCTTTAAATTCTTGGTCTTTATAAGTATACCCAAAGTCATTTAAAATCGCCTCAGAGAGGATTTGTGTGGATACGGTGACCTGAATTTTATTTGGCAAAAACCGAATTGGTTCTGGAGACAAATATGCACACGTTACCAGTACGTTATCTGCTAGCTTGAGATATGTACCGGGTATCTGTTTGTCGCCTTGCCATCTGAGTACAACTGTTTTCCTTTCTTCATTGTTTTGACCTGAAATCATGCCAATCCTTCCTTTCTCTAAAAAAAATAGCCGTTTACTCCACGAGTAGCTAGTCAGCCACTCGTTTTGTTTACGGCTTTAGGTTTCTGGCTTTTTGTTCGATTATGTTTTGGGTCGCGCTTACGCACTTTTGTTGGGAGTATCACCTTAACACAATCTAAAGCTAGCCAGGGAAGCTTTAGTAGAAGATACTCCAGAAGCGATTGGTGCATGGACAGTTCACCCATAAGGTAATACTGCGGTTGGGTATATCCCCAAGTGCGTGCCATAGCGCAGCATTGTATTACCTTTAAGTGCAGTTACACTGTCCACGCACCTCAAAGAATCTTCTACATATTACTTATACCTTATTTAAGGTACTACTCGATTTCCGGTATATCTACTTCAATATGGTCGCTAGCGTCTTTATCCGGTGGGTTAAACACTTCTAGCTTATGTTGATACTTGGTTGGATTAGGGCCGAAGAAGCGAGCACCTAGTCTCAAATACACCAGTGTATGGGCAAAGTCATCGGGAGTGTTCAAGTCCCTAATAATTTGGAACGCACGGATACGGTCGTTGTACTCACAGGTAAGTGTCAATAAGTCCGGTGCAAAATCTTTCATTACTGAGAATTTTGGGAATATCATTCTACCCGCTTTGATATCAAGGATTACACCAGCAAGAGCTCTGGTTCTGTCTGTAATCCAAGAACGGGAACCGACGTTAAAATGCATACCATCCTGTACTTTAGCTTTGTACTCTATTTCATATACTTTCTTATTAGGGAAGTTACGGCGAAGTACAGAGTTAGCAAGGGAGCCACCGCCACGGTCAGCAACGATGATGGCCGCACCAGAGTCTGTAATTACTTTTGTAATATCCTCTATTTGGTTAAGAGGGTCTTGGTCAACTGGGTATTTTTTAGAATATAACACGCGGATATTCCCATTAGAGTCAAGACCACCAATAGTGACCACAGTATGAGTGTTGCCACCAAGCACGCCCCAGTCCACAGCGGCGATAACAGTGTACATACCCCATTCGCTTTTTCTCTGTGTACTCCAGGATTCTGTTTTGTTATCACAGCAAGCACGAATATCAGCCTCCACTAATAGTTTCGCACCATTATCATAGGAAAATCCTAAGCATTCGTTGTAAAATTTAGCTTCACTGTATAATGGGTTTACAAGTTTTTCCCAAAGACGGCTCCAAGGAATGCCCGTCTGTTTTACACCGGCAACCATGGCCTGAGAAATGTGAAACCCTACAAACTGACGGTCAGGATACATAGCAATGTACTCACCGTTTTGAATATCGAGACGGTTTTTACAATGTTTACAAACGAGTCCTTCTTCAGACAGGTTCTCAATAACTATTGGTACATTCCATTTTCCACAGCTAGGGCATTTCATACCCCAGTAATGCTGGGATGTCTGTTCCCACAGTTTTTGAATACAGTTATCAAAGGTTTTAGGAGTACCACAGAAGGTCATACACTTTGGATTCTTACGTGCAGTACATTCCTCAATAACTGGGATGTTGTCAATAATGATATCCTGGACCTCATCGACATACACTGAGTTAGCAGAAATACCACGGATACCATCGGCTGTGTGGTAGCAGCTACGCAGGTAGATAATAGAACCGTTTAAAAGTTCTTTAGCCCCTGCTTGACGTACACAAGAAGAATCGGTATAATACTCCTTAAGGATGGGGGAGTTGTTTATCATGGGGTTCAGTTTATCGTTGTTAAACTGTGTAACCTGGTCGTTACGCGGTGCAACGTATAGGGCCCTCCAGAATGGATGGCTTGCAGACTCCGTAGTAATCAAAGCAGATACGTCAGTAGATTTACCTACCTGGCGTCCCGTCATTAAAAGGCGTCTATCCGTTTGTGTATTCAGGATTACTTCCATATATGGAAGCCCGTTGAGACTAAATGGTTTACCATCTAGGTATAATATACGTTGGGCGAAATCTGCAGGAGTAGTTTCGATTGTATACATAAAATGGCATTACCTCTATCACTTATATATCTTTCTAAGATATATTATACCGATAGGTAAAAAAGAATAGAAGCGGAGCTGGCGGGGATTACTCCCCGCTGAGCTCAGATGCTTCTAATCTTTTTAGTGCTTATCGTCTTGCTGAGCGTTGTAGTCAGCAATTGTAAGCCATGCCATCGTAACCATTGCTACGAAGCCAAGAACAGACCCGAGGCCCATAAGCCTCGCCTCCTTTCTTACCATGCTTCCTCGCCAAACAGCTTAGGTACGTCGAGATAGTCCATTTTAGTAGTCCACTTCTGGGGCTCTTTGAGGACTTCTCTGATAAAACCTTGAACCTCGAGCTTGTGCCCCATAGGACCATCAGCGTCGGGTTCTACATAGCTGTCTGGGAGTAACACCCAGAAAACCCATTTGGAGTTTGGGTCTTGCCTGTCGATTTTTCTCCAATGGAACTGGATGTCATCAGAGTTAAGGTAACTCATCTCATCTTTGTCCCAATGAAGAATCATCTGAGGGAAGGCCAGGTACTTGAGCTGTACAGGAGAAGGTACAGTAATGCTATCTAAGAGAGCAAACTGTGCTTCTTCTGCCAGCCAGTCATTGTCCTCCGTTCTTTTATCTTCTTTGGGTTTCGGTACATGCCTGAATACATCACCCATAATAAGGGATGCTTCACGGAAGCCCTCCAAGCCACAGAAGAATTTAGGAGTCGTCATGACATACCTTTCCGTAAGTTTTTCTGCATGTTCTTTTAACATAGTATTTTCCTTCGAGGGGACCTATCCCCTCTTTTTATAAATTTTAGGCGATTATAAGCGGTCTAAACCGGGGAATCATTTCACCTAATTGTTTGGAGACTGGACTTTATGATTCTTTGCCGTCCATATCCTTGCCCTTTCTCCGACGGGGGATAACTCTGATTTCATTTCTGAAACCTTTGCTATCACCAGGATATGATGCGACTGTAGGGTTATTGCCACGGGACGCTTCATAACGGGCGTCTGCCTTTGTATCCATCTTATCTATCTTTTTAGATAAGGCGTCTACTCGAGCAGCCATGGCTTCGACGGCCTCTTCGACACGCCGGTTAGATTTCTGTTGACGTTCTGTACTTCTCTTGAGGTCTTCTTGGACCTGAGAGATTCCAGACATTGTGGTTTCCCGGAAGGTATTTTCTTCCATGGCAACCTTGGTTTCAAGCTGTCTACCCTTACGGGATACGAGCTTATATAATAAAGCTCCTGCGATAGCACCAAGAACCATTCCTGCCGCGTACCCTAAACCGAGGCTGGGATTATCTAACTCTGTATAAAAATCTGACATATAATCAACTCCTAACGCGTAATACGCTTATGTAAAAATTTTAGGGATTTATAGAAAAAGCCCCAAGAGGAACTTAATCCTCAAGGGGCATTTCTTTTATTTGTCTTGGTGTTTGGGTTTATCCTCAGCTTTGTCTTCAGCTTTGGTTTCAGCTTTGTCTTCAGCTTTAGTTTCAGCTTTGTCTTCAGCTTTAGTTTCCGTTGTCTTTTCTTTAGCTTTGGGTTTATTTTCTCCAAATACGTCTTTGACACTTTCTTCAAATACTTCTTTGACAACTTCTTTAATTTCCTCTTTAGAAGGAGTATCACCCTTAGGGCCCATCGGACCCATCGGGCCAGGTTGACCTTGAGCTACTTCGGGTTCATCTTTCTTGAAAGCTTTACCCATGAGGAAACGCGCAGCTTTATAGATAGCAAAACCGGCTAATGCACCAAGTGCTACAGTACCAGCTTTTACCGCTACGTCTTTTACATTAACACCTTTAGCTTCAGATACTACTACTTCATTCATTACATCATTGGTCATGTTTTCCATCATTTTTATTCATCCTTTCTAAATTAAATACATTATAACTGAGCTTTAATATCAGATTTAACATGAACTCTAACAGCATCGGAGGCATCAAATTTATTTAATGCATCATTAACCATAGTCCAGAATTCTCTCTCTTCGGCAGCACGTTTAGCTTTGAGTTCTTTATGTTCTTTGTATTTACGATGTGCATGTTCAATAATTTTTGCGCCGCCATAGACTGCTACAGTATATACTACACTTGCACCTAATTGCATAGTAACTTCTTTCGGGGTGTACCATTTGGTTTTAGCAAGTGCAGAATTCGGAAATGCAGTTCTTAATACTGCCTCAGATATAATAGAAGCACTGGTAACATCAAATGCGAATTTAGCCATTTCTAACAACATAATAACATCTTCCTTTCTTCGTTAAACCAATTTATGCTAATGCAGCTATGAGCCACAGGGATACTACAAAAGAACCAAACAATATAGCCATGAGAATCGGAGAATCCTCATCGGTATTTGCTTCTCTAAAGTAGTTATCGAAAGATTCTTTCCAGTCATCTTTCTCTGCAAGTGCGATTGCACGTTTATATACTATACGTTCAAGGGCACTGCCTTTAAACCAATGAGTATAGGACTCTTTATAATAAGACATCCATTTTTCTTTCCTTTCTTCAGGGGTTAATTCCGAATCGAATACACTCCAAATTCTCATTTCCATATCGCAAGTCTCCTTTACATATTATTTATCTTTAGATATTAAATTCCAAATAAAGCCGCATACAATTAGGAATAGGACTATCCACACAATGGTGGATAGCCCAAATACGAGAATGACCATTAAGCCTTGTCTACAACGTCGGCTTCAATGGTTTCTGCTTCGGCTTGTGCAGCGTCACGTGCGGCTTTCATTTCCATGACTTTGCACACGCCTTTGTAGATTGCATAACCTGCAAGCGCACCAAGTGCTATTAATCCTGCACGTTTTGCATAGGTTGCATATTTGTTATCGGATACCTGTACGTTTTCTACTGCGGGCGCTTCCATAACCTCGTTTGCTACAACCTCATTTGCCATCATTTCGTTGTTCATGTTTTCCATCATTTTGAATTTCTCCTTTCTTTGCCTGTGTTATCGTACACAGATACGTAATTAAATTTTTGTAGAAACATAACTAATTTTATTTCTACACTATTCTTATCCCACATTTTTCGCATTTTTTACGATTTCTGTGAAACTAAAAATAGCGTAGAAATGACTAAATATTTCTACACCGTTCTTATCCCATATTTTTGCGGATTTTTCTGATTGCAATAAAAAGACCCCCGGATTTATACCGAGGGCCTATTTTTTTAGTCAGTTTTACGTCAGTCGACGTCTTTAATCTGTTTCAGTTTGATACGACCGTCTAAGTCTTTGACACAAACGAGAGTATCACCTGCAACAGAGTCACCGTCGAAGTCAGCGTTGAAACCTTTGATAATCAGTTCCGGAATGAGTATGGACTTACCTTCAGTCGGTATTGGTTTCAGAGCCATGATGTTGAATTTATGAAGCGTCGGGGCACGGTTGATAAGCACTGGGCGTTTTTGCATCTGCTGCACAAGGATTTGTTTAGCCGTTTCCGTCTTGTTTTTAATCTCTTCACGAGCTTTCAAGATGTTAACACCACGCTTACGGTATTCAGCGATTACGAAAGGCTGATATACCTTCCAGGCCATGTCCCACGGAATTTTTACGTTATCAACAGAGAGATTCGGGTCTGGCAAGATAGTACCACGGCCTGTCAGGGTCTGTTGGCGTTTCAAAATCTTCCTATGGAAGAAGGATTCTTTAGAAGTACCTTGTCCGTTATAGTTGGAGCCAGTTAACTGAGGTAAGAAACCGGTTACACCACGTTTCTCATTCTGTTTATTAATCGGTGCTACTAAACCTACAATAGCATGTGCTGACTGCCTCAAGTCTTTAAGGAGTGCTGCCTTTTCAGAATCAGGGTAGTTCTTCATTTTCTCCAGTTTCTCGTTGACGTTAAGCAGGTCTTTGTAAAGGTAGTTAACGTCAGAAACCATTGGAAGTCCACCGGTTTTTGAGTCATAAATCGGACGGAATTGAGGTGGAATAATAGGGAACTTCGTGAGTACATAGTCAGCAGGGCTCATATGAGCTTTCTGAAGCGCAGTTAGGTACTTCAGCTCTTTAATGAGTTTATTACGGTTACTACCGGTAGCAACTTTAAGAGCGGCGCTTACTTCACCAATACGTTTTGGCACGTTGATAGCAGCGAGTTCCTTCTGGATGTCTTTACCGTTCATACCAGTAATGTCCTTGTGAAGCAGCGTAGCCACTACACCTTCAAACAGCGGATTTACGATAGGCGCAGCTAAGTTCACGTGAGACCAGTTTTCACCTTTGAGACCACCAGTTACTACAGGGTCAAAAATACCACCCTTCTCAGGTCTATCTTTACCCATATGGTTCTCTAAGATGGAGCCTTTCTGAATAGCACCTTTAGACATATCAAGAACCATCTTGTCATTCAGAGGAGCAAGGCTAAGGTTCTGGTCGTCAGCTTGCACACCAATACCAGAAGCAGTTACTAAAGACCTAAACTTTTTAAAGGCAAAAGGCTCTTTAGCCGGGGCGGGCATAAGCCCTGCCTCAAGTCTGTTCCAAAAGTCATCATTGCGGTCAGATTTGTACGTTGCCATCTCTGCCAGGTTGTTACGGGCATTGTGACCTAAAAGGGCATACACGTCAAGCTGTCCGATGCCCTTAGCACCTTCTTCACCGCCTTTAACAGGCTGGTTGTTAATATCGTAAGCACCCCTGTACAAACCAGAGAAGTTGCCTTCAGTTTGTTTGTGGAGCTTAATAATATACGGGGTACCAGTAAATACCGTACCGAGTGACTTACCGGTCTTCGGGTCATACAGGTCCTCTTCTACAGGAACGCCGTCTTTCTTCATTTCCTGGAGTACCTTCTTACTGGAGTCGGCGTTATCGAAGTTGTCAATAACTACCTCTTTACCAGTACGAAGCGCACGCTTGCCTTCCATAGCTTCATAGAGCTGGCCAGGGTTTACACGGGAAGGAACAGAGGCAGGGTTAAGCATTGCATCTACATGGTTACCGTGAGAGTCCATTGGCATCTCGTCATCCGGCAAGATTAAACCAATAGTACCCTTGTTGCCATGAAGTCCCGTAATTTTATCACCACGTTTAGCTTCGTCTTCAGTCGTTACGACCACACGTGTCAGTTTTCCTTGTTTGATAATGTCAATGACTTTCCCAGGTGTATCATGGTCCCAAACTTCAGCAGCGTCTTTATAAGGATTAACAAGGCTGCCACGTAAGCGCCGCATCATGTTATCGGCACTAGTCATCGTTTTACGGCGGAGCCCGGCAATGAGTACATCACCGCGGTTTACCATGACGCCTTTTTTAACAACGCCATCGTTATCCAGTTTCTGGATATTAGCGGAGGTAATTTTAGTTGGGAACCACTTAATATATGAAGCCTTATCTATGTAAGAGTCAGGTGAAGTCTCGAACTCTTTAGTATACATATGCTGGCTGGTGAGTTTCTTAGCAGCGGACTGAGAAATTACGATAGAGTCTTCGTGAGTCCAGCCTTTAGCAGGGATGTACGCTACGTTTAAGTTGGTCCCAAGTGCAAGTTCCCCATTTTTCGTAAAGTTAGAGTCTGCCAAGATGTCACCTTTTTTAACTTTGTCGCCTACTTTTACAAGTGGGTACATTGTAATAAAGGTGTTATGAATAACAAGGCCGTGTTCTACTGCAAACATATTGGAGTTTGCTACCTCAAAGTCGTATACTAAGTCTTCGTGAGGGGCTTCAGTAATCTCTTTGATAGTATCCCAGCGGATATCGGATTTAGCCCAGCGTTCTCGGGTTTCATCATCCATAAACTTATAGGCCTTCTTAGGAAGGGCATAGCGGGAATTCGCTTTGGGCGGCAAGTTAGCTCGCAGTTCTTCTAAGTATTGCTGGCGTTTTTTATAGAAAAATAAAGGCCAGTCAGGGAGTTCACGTACAGGGATAGTAAACGTATAACAGTCATGCCACTTGTCACTCTTAGAGCTAATCTCTTTGAATGCCTTCGACGTCATTACCCCAAGGCTTGCGAGCATGTCTATGAGTGCATCACGTAAAGACGCTGAGGCTGTACCCGCTGTGATATTAAAGTGGGAGTATTTGTCTTTCGGCTCTTTATCGTGAAGCGAAATGCTACCGTCACCTGCCATGTACCCAGCGATTAACCCCTTACGAAACTCAGATGAATAATTAAAAAAAACATTCGGTATCACTTTGAGGTGTGCATATTTACGGAAGGAGTTGTAAAGCCAATGCGCCAGATTAGCGTCGAAGAGCCTTACACTAGAGGTGTAAATATGGGCCTCATTTTTCGTAGTGATACGGTTCATAAGTTCAAGGATATCGTTTTGATGGCTAGGTTCACTAGCTGCAATCTGGATGCAGGTGCGGTCCAAACTGCCTTCAGAAAGATAGAGCCCTGCAAGTACCCCATGGTCATAGTCGTCATACTCGTAAGTAAAGGCAGCTTGTGGGAGTTCAGGGAACATGGCAATCGGGCACTTGGTCTTACCTGGTACACAATCGTCGGGGAAGATAGGCACGAGGTTGCCTTCCATATCTATAGTAATTAAGCTGTGGTCTTCTGTAACTACTACGTTACGGCCAGATTTAAACTTAATATTGTACAGTTTTTTATCGTTCTGATGGCTTCTAAACGCACGAATGCGTTGCCACTTCGACTTCTTACTGTAAATGTTGACAGATTGGATTTTATCACCGAACTGCCAATCGTAATCTTTGATTTTACCACGCCATACCTGGTCGTACCCACGGAGAATGTTGATGGTCATATCACCACTCGGGCATTTGAGGTTTAACGGGAAGTTATTGTAGATTTCAATTTTAGTCTTACCGTTAAGCTCAATGTAATCATCAGTTACACGAGTAACAGTGCCATCTTCAGGAGCCCTCGGCACAAAAAACTCTTTCCCATAGCGTTCCTGAATAGATTTGTACTGACCAGTCTGGTCTTTGATTTTAACAAGAGGAGCCTCACGGTTAACAAGCGGTACCGCTTGTGTAACCATACGGCCTGCCATTGTAACACGGTTACCTTGGTCGTTGTGAAGGAACGGTACGAGGTTTGTTGTAATAGTAAACATATCAGAAGAGTTCGGCAGCCAGTAGTCTACTTGATTGCGGGACACTTCCTTCATTTGGTTGTTTACGAGAGCACGAACATGAGCTTTCCCGTCTTGGTTAGGGAAGCCTACTGTTTTCCCGGCGAGGTCCATTGGTTTGAGCATAACCTTTTTGCCGTTTTTATCAATGAACTCACTGTAAATATTGCGGTCTTTGATAACAGTGGAGTTCGTTGTTCTAAGGTCTACACCTACACGTTCAGACTCAGTAGTACGGACCGGGTCAATGTACCCAAAGTGTGACGGATGAAGGTTACGGGCATTCATCGGGATTGCCCTGTCACTGCCAATACCGCCCTCGCCCATTGACGTTACTTTATGGCTAGTCTCTAAAATTTCAATCGGGTTGATTTCAGATTGAGGAGCAGAAAGCGAGGATTTTGTGAAGAAGCCCTCAACAAGCTTAGTTAAAAAGTTAGGAAGGATAATGGACCTCAAGGGGTAGCCTCCGTCTATCTTGTTCATAACTTTATAAATTAAGCCTTCTTCTTTTGCTTTCTTTTCAATTCTCAATATTAAATGGTCTTCAACACCAAGTGCCTCTTTAAAGAGGAGGGAGTCGAGGTCATCTTCTTCCTCTTTGTTATTATAAACCTTGACGATTTTAGCGGATGCGTCAAGGAGAGTTTTCGGAGTTACAGAACTATACCCAGTACCAAGCGTTACTTTCGTAGTTTCAGGAGTAAGGGCAGTCTCTTTAAAATAGTCCTGCAGGTCTCTAGAATCATTACCGGTACGCTTAGTCGGGTAGATAACAGTATTTACAATCTGTTTGATATCTTCAGAAGGTTTGGCTTTTGCTTTGTTTACCTCAAGGATTTTGTTGCCCCACACTGCAGACATTTCCATATCAGAGGTACCCAAAGCGGATAAAAGAGAGTATAGTGGAATACGCTTAGAGGACGACGAAAGTTTAGACTTATCAAATTTTACAAAGAACACGCCATTGTTGTCCATATGAATCTCAAAGCCTAAACCACGTCCTAAGTTGAAGTCAGCAAATACAGCATCAGAGTCATTGACATGACGGACGAAGACGCCAGGTTTTAAACGCACCTGGTTAAACACTGAGTAGTCTTTACCTTGTACAATAAAAGTACCACGGTCAGTTAAAACAGGGAGGTCTAATATTTTAACACGGCCTGTTTCTGTTTTACCGTTGTTACGTACAAGGCGTAAATTTGCATAAATAGGCACACTAAGGCTGGTCCCGCTAAGAAGCTTCGTTTTCTGGTTGCCAATCGAAGCATTAGTCTTGTTCGGTACTTCTAAGCTCAGTAATTCAATTTTACCAGTTTTTGCTTCAATAGGAAAGATAGATTTAATACCTTTCTGTACATTTTGCAAAATTGATGCCCATTTTTGTTCAGTGTTAAGATACATTAACTGTTACCTTCCTTCTTCTTTTCATCCGGTTGTCTCCCCGATTTTGTTTTGGTCGGGGCCTGTACTGCTGCATACATTCCACGTCTGACTGCTCTCTCTACAATCGGAGTGTACCCAGCAAGGGCTGGGAAAAGCTCCTCAGCCCAAGCCAGTTTTTGTAGTTCAGTAATCACATCTTTTTTCATATTTGTGCATTACCTCCCTCAGCCCGTGGGGGATTTTGTGTGGGTAAGTCGCCATGCTGTTGACCACTACTTCCATCACCCATTGGTTGCATTGTGCCCGGTATAGCAGGTATACCATAGAAGTTTGCTGCATTCTGGGCTTGGATTTGTTCTTGAATAGCGCGTTCACGGTCTTTCTGAGTTTCCTCAGTAATAAAGCGCTGTTCTTGGTCGTAATCAATGTTTGGCATGAGCTCTTTAAGAAGCGTATGTTTAGAGATGTGGCCAGCTTCTGCCATACGGAGTAGTAAGTCTTTTTGAGCCACGTCGTCTGCCATTTTAAAGGACTGCATCCTTACTTTAACCTCGGGGAGTTCAAAAGCAACCCTGCACTCTTGGACGATGTAGTCGAGTACAGATTGCATCATGGTTCGGAAGTTGATAAGCTGATTCTCCAGCATACGGAGCGATACGCTAGCACCGGACCACTGAAGACCACCATATACAAACTCATTCGGTACTCCCATACCGGCAAGGATTTGGTTCGTGATTTCCTGGATTTCGTTAGTAAGCATCAGTGCTTTACCTTGTGCACCAACAATCTGGGCATTGACAGGAATTGGCATAATGCTTTTACGCATCGGGTTTCGCTTCCACTCTTTGTATTCATCTTCGAGTGCACTAGAGAACCTACCAAGGTCGAGCTCTCCACTCGGGTCTACCGAGCCATTAGAAGACGGGGAAATGATAGTCCAAGGGAGAATCTGGTCAATAGCCAGTGCATCTTGAGCTCTAATAAGCACAAGCAGGTGGAACAGGTACTTCAGTACCGGAGAGATGAGTGGCTGGCCGTACCCTTTGTTATACGCAGAGGAATGAGTATCCCTGCGTAAATGCAGGATTTTTGTTGGAAAGAATTTAAAGAGCTTCTTCTTTCTCGCTGTCTCAATGAGATACATTGGGTACGTTGCCCAAAGATGTTTATCACCTTTGTCAAGGTCTGTACCGATAGACCCAGGAATAGAGTAGTAATACGTAGTATTACCGAGGATTTCGTCATATTCTAACTTGATATTCAAGGGGTCCCAAAGGATAGGCTTGATATCAAGAGCGTTTTTAGTAGGCGTATCCTTAATTACAGGATGTACGGTTTTGCCACATTTCGGGCATACCATCGTTAAATACTCTGTACCAACTTTAAAGTCTACAGATTTAGCAGAGTGCCCAGTATGACATTCAGGACATTCAAAGACTCTCGTAAACGGCATGATGAGTGAGAAGTAGGCATTGCCGGATACGTAGTAGTCAAGCCCAATTCTGATAAGGAGTGACCTAATATTGATACGTTGGAAGATTTCTTTGTACTTACGTTCAGCCTCAGCATCCGTAGTATCAATGATGATATCAGTGATAGGGTATGCTACCATTTTATTAATAGCAGCGTGAATAATCGGATGCCAGTCGTAAAAGTAGCGGCCCCAGTGCATCATAATCTTCGGGTCCATCAGTGTTTGCATGGCGATGGGATCGAAGTACGGTGCCGGGTACAGCAGCCTCCAGCGAGTATCCTGTGTCATAATTTGGAATTGTGGGTTATTCATAAAAGTAGTATTACCACTACCAGAAATAGTGCTAAAATCTACAGGTACTGCCATGGGTTACTGTTCACCACCTTGTACGGCTGTCTGGCCTCCTTCAAGACCAGAGGCTTCGCTCATTATATTAACGTAATCACGGATTTCTTCTAAGTAAGCATTTTGGATACTCTGCTGTTCTTTGTTAAGATAGATAGCAGGGATAAAACGCTGTGCACTCTTGAGTTCCGGGGGTAATACGGCGATGCCTTCTTCTCCAGACTCAGCTGCCCAGTATTGGCAGACGTAGTCGTTGAAGTCATCGTTAGGGAACTCTTTTTTTAAGCACTTAACAGCAAAAGCAATCTCCTTGACAGACACGTCCTGGTCAATGTCTGGCAGTGCGTCTCTGCCATTAAGCACGAGCACAATGTTCTCAAAGACTGTTGGGTTTTCCCATGGGAGCCTGGAAGTTTTAGCGATTTTAGCTGCCATTAAGGGGGCTACTAAGTCATCGCCGAATTCTGCTCTGATAGCCTCTGCTACCCAAGTATCAAAATCCTTAAATTTCTGTTTTGCTTTATCATATTCAGTGAAAATTTCTGGTCCAATGTAAACGGCCACAATTATTTCACCCAGCTTCCTATTTCGTCTTTAATCTGTGAGGGTAATCCCTCGATTTGTAACTGCAGTGCATCCGGGGAGTCTCCATCCCAATCAAGGTCTACGCCAAGGTCACTGATGTTATCAGCGTACTCCGAGATTACAGACAGCGGAGCGCTTACTTTCCCAAGGTTAACCATGTTTTCAGAAGCTACCTTTTCATACACAGCATACTCCGGGGTACCTACTTTAGCCTGCATGTACGGGTTGTCCAAGCCAAGTTTCTCGTCAATTTCAGCGATTAAGTTGACCATGTCCTCAGGTGCAATAGAAGATGCCGTTTTTGCAAGGCTTTCCAAAGCTTCAATATCTTCAGGTTCCGTAGCATAGAAGGCGCGAGCCGCAAGGCACGTATCGAGCTCTGTACCATAGTCGTTAGCATGAGCGTACTTGTTGACTTCACCGACTAATTCTTCCGGGTCCTGCCATTCTTTATCAAATACGTCAATCTCGGCTAAGATTGCCGGGTCCTCGAGTACACTCGCAATTTTTTCGGTTTGCGGTACTTCAAGTTCAATACCATAGATTTTGCAAGCATCATTAATTCTGCTTACTACCTCAGGGTCCAAAATGGAAGCACATTTAGTAGCATACAGGGCAGACAGCTTAGTTTCCAGAGGCGTTGCTACAGAAAACATGCGGTTGGCTTCGTCAGCGAAAGTCGCATCTTCTGCATAAGCCTGTTTAGTAACTAAAGCTGCTATATCCGTATTCATCTCTTCTGGGGTCAAGTACCCTTCAGTAGCAAACGAAGCGAGCTTTTCAAAGTTTGCGTCATTGTGAAGGTCAATGAGCTGTTCAGAGAAAAATTCAGGTTTCATATATCTAATTACCTCCGTAAAATTAAGCTAATCTCTACATACCTATATTATACCTAAGTAATTTTGTGAGAAACTCTGCTAAATAGGTAGGTATAATATTCAGTAGGAAAACTACAAAGAGGAGGATACTGGTACTTATGAACCTGTCTCTTTTATATAATTTAGACGAGTCGAGGCTTGAGGTCTTTGAAGAGGACATAGTTGTCCCTGAGTCACGAAAAGTCTATTTAAAACACATACCGAAACTTAATACTCTGTATATTACAGATATTACCCTGATTTTTGATGGTGAGCCGCTGACAGGCCAAGCACTTTTTGACTACAGGGCTGAGTACGACTATGTAGCAGCTAAAGGCATCCTGATTTTCTCTCAGGGTGACGTTGGGTCTACTTTCCACTGCAGATATGTACCTGTGGCATCCCGTGTTGACGCATCCGTAGTAAATGAGCTTATCACTTTTGGTAACACCTATGACGGTAATATCTGGACGAAAGCAGATTTATTAGATAGTAGTAGTGGCGAGAAAGTTGCTTGGAATGTTATCAAGGATAGGCCTTTAAACGCATCTGCTGTCCGTGACGGCCTGCTTTCTAAAGAAGATAAACAGAAACTCGATTTAATTCCAAGTCCACTTCAGGTGAAACCCATAGGCTCGATTACTGTTGGCGATTTAACGATTGAGCCTGCTACATGGGGCGGTACAGTTACGTTTGCTGAAACAGATACGTTGACGCCGGTTATTATGGAAAACGAAGATACGGGGGCTAAATACTTAGAATTCCGTGTTAATATCGCCGCAGTAACTAAAGACCTTTCAATGTACATGGAAGCTTTGAAAGGTACAACTGGTACACCGAGTGACCTCAATAGATACGTTACTAACGATGACCCACGTATGACAGATGCACGTAACCCGCTTGCTCATAAACATACGATTGACGATGTACTTGCTTTACAATCGAGGTTAGATGGTAAAGCTAATGTACAACACCGCCATAACGTAGAAGATATCGACGGCCTCACTACTATTCAAGGCCCACAAGGCCCTCAGGGCGAAAAAGGTGAGAAGGGTGACAAGGGCGACATCGGCCCTCAAGGCCCTCAAGGTGAAAAAGGGGACAAAGGCGACCCTGGCCCGCAAGGCCCTCAGGGTGAAAAAGGGGAGCAAGGTGACCCGTCGCTACCTATAGATGCCGTAGGTTCCCAGGAAATATTTAATAATTGGACAGTAGAAGGTTTATACTTTAGCTGGGATGAAGATGAACAAGTCGATTTAACCACTGGTGATTTTAATAGTGGCAAGGCATATATTAACGGCATTAAACAAGTATTTAGTGAATCGGCTTTTACAACTACGCCTTATTGGGGTGTAGCATTGGTGCAAACTGCTCAAACTAGTACTGTACCTGAGGCAAGGGTGTACACAAACTTCAACGACTTATCGACCGTGGCAGTAGGCACGACTTATGTAGTAGAAATTACCAACGTATCTGACCCGGTAATTAGCTTTGAAGTTACTACAGATGATAAACTGTATGAAAACTTAGACTCTGCAGAAAACAACGAAGTATTGGGTCTTAAATTTCACTTCGATAACTACATTAATTATGCTGTGGGCGATACCTTTACCTTAACAGTTACTGAAGCAGGCTACATGGTAGCGTTTGCTACGGACGAAGTAAAAATTTGGTACAGCGGGTATAGCTCTTACCCGACTGATGCAGAGCTTGCTCACATTTCTAGCATTTCTGAAAACTATTTACTGTATCTCATTACAGTAACTAACGGAGGCCTGTCGGCAGCGTTAGACTTGCAAATCCGTTACCCAAATTACATTAAAAACCCTGAAGAAGAGTATGGTAAAGTGCAGCGTTTGGAGTTCACTACTACTAATTGGGGTAGTAGCCAGGATTCAGATGGGTACTATACACTTACTCTTAATGTAACAGGGCGTGTACCTGTAGGGCCTCCATACAGACGAGACTCTAGTGGTAAATACGAATCTATCAATGCTACAGTATTCTTTACTGATAGTAGTATCGAAGTTTTGTCCAAAACGACTTTTGACGGCTGTATCTTGGCAGCACGTATTTAATACATAGGAGGAAATGAGTATGAGCACTATGAATTTAAACGATTTTAGAAATTATGTACAGCAGTTTAAGGGCTGTGGCTTGAATAGAATTTATCTGCACTGGTCTGCAGGTAGGTATACTAATATTGAGGACGCTTACCACATTAGTATTGGTAAAGACGGTGATATCAACGTAATGCACCCATTAGACAAGGTACTCGCTGCTACTTGGAAGCGTAATACTGGCAGTGTATCTGTATCTATGATGTGCTGCTTTGATGCTGTATGTTACTCCAGGAGTAACGTAGACTTTGGCAGTGAACCTCCGACGATGGCTCAGATTGAAGCTATGAGTAAAGTTGTTTGCATTCTTTGTGAAGAGTTGGGCCTTGAGATGAGTGCCCGCGATGTACTCACTCATAGCGAGATTGCAGACATCGACGGCTATGGTGTAGGCGGCTTTGACCCGGATATGCGCTGGGACCTCTTGCTCTTGCCAGATTCTGACGGCGTGTTGAAACCGGGTGGCGACGTAATTCGTGGTAAAGCGATTTGGTACCATTATCACCCAGAAGACCTGTAAGGGTACCAAAGTTTAAACAGAATTGAGGAATTTATTATGTCTTTTCAAGATACATTAGCTGATTTAGTAAAAGGAGATAATGAAGCGTTACTGAAACTTATCCGTGAAGTATATCTCCGTGGTGTAGATGACGGTGCAGAGGCAGCAAGGAGTGAAGACTTCGACTGCATTTTCCATGACTGGGATGAAGTTGAAGCAGCACTCGACGCGCCTAGTGCTTCAATAGAGGATTTTGTAGACACCGTTCTTTCTACTGAGTATATTTAAGAAGGAAGGTTGAAGCAAAAATGGCTGCACCAATTTTAAGTAATGTCGGTGACATTATTATCATTTTAGGCTCCGTAGTACCTGCAGGATACTTGAGCCTTGGTGAGGGTACCGAAGTTAACCGTACAGAGTATGCAGATTTATGGAGCTGGGCCCAGAGTAACACTACTGTAATTAGTGAATCTGAATGGCAAAGGGAAAACACGAGCCACGGTACAGTAGCAAGATTCAGCAGTGGTAACGGCTCTACTACTTTTAGACTGCCTAAGATTACATCAATTTTAAAAGCTGTGGCATTAGCCGACGCAGGCAAGTTTAACGAAGCTGTCTTTAATGATGTTCACTACCATGGCCTTGGTAAAATGCGTAACAATAATGGCTATTGGGGACGTCGTAGTTACAGTGGGGCAA
>OHJA01000280.1_pt1 | contig 38292 bp, 37 predicted proteins | sample 1568441 | NCBI WGS metagenome assembly OHJA01 (sample SAMEA3879500, study PRJEB24766) | human gut metagenome | biome: human-associated habitat; feature: feces | place: USA | collected 1985/1987 | reverse complement strand
CTATCCGGTAATGCTTCTGGATGCAGCCAGAGCAGCCGCATAATATAAAAATCCAGAAGATGCTTCACACATTTTCCATGTAACTCGTCAACATATCAGTTCAAGATAAAAATATCAAATTTTTATCTTGACAACTGAGCCATTATAACTGGTATTAGAATTGAAAAATTTTTTTACAAGTATGCTCCAAATGCTTTAATTTTCAATCTTTCAGGCTTTGCGGATGGTAAAGCAGTTTTCTACGTCTTTCTAAAGAACGACCTAAAAGAAAATGATAAAAGAGATGACGGAAATTTTCTTATCTGGAATGGCAACAAAAGGTTCTACCATTATGAAGCTTGGATTCAGTATATTATTGACCGATTTTTATAACCTCATAAGATAAAGCTTAACGGTGTAATGTTTGAAGTAGGTATTGGTTCTACAGATGCTAACTATATGGTTTTATATGAAAACAGGCTCATTAAATATTATGCAAAAGACCCAAGAGAACTAGAACGGCTAAGGAATGATTTCAAAAATTCGGATATTATCCTTGACATTATGAATAAAATACCACCGCTGTCAAGTTTATAACTACAAGAAACCCCTGTATTGGGGCTTTTTGTAATTGTTCTTTCTTATACGTATATTAGAATTATTGAAAGCAATGTTGCAAATACCACATATTATTATTCGGGGGCGTTTTTTTGTGGAAAAAAAGTGAAAATGACGATATAATAATTAAAAATGGAGGTGAATGCTTTGAGTGAACATAGATATGAAGGTACATGGAAATTGCCTGATATTGAGCGCGAACAGGAAGGAATTCTTTTTATTGATTCTGAAAAAGGAATTATTCGTTTGAAATTGTTTGTTATGGGTGAAAATGGTTGGGAATTTGCACACAAACTTAAAACAGTTTGTCCGATTATTACTGGAAATCTTATAGGGAATAATAAAATTACATTAGTTGATAACATGGTTATTAACCGGCATGAATATTTAGGTGCATATACAGAAGTGATTGCTCAGGTTACATGGGCATTTTGGGGTATACATTATTTATCTAAGGATGAAATAAAATACAATAAATATTCTGTTGACATGGATGGAATATTGAATTGGTGTAATTTATGTAAATTTGATACTGACAATTTAAATGATTATAAATGGGTGAAATCTGAAAAAATAAAAGTTAAGATAAAAGATAATCTTTTGGTTAATTTTATTCCTGTATGCAAAGGCGAAAAAGGAACTGCTATGATTGAAAAACAACTTCAGCTAGAACAGTACATCGAAATTGTTTTTGAATATACTAAACCAATATACTTAGAAGAATTTATAGAAGATCTTAAAACCCTAGAAATGTTTATAACTGTAGGGTCAGGTGCTATTCCTCTACGACGTAATTTATATTATTATGATGATAGAAATAAAATGTTTCCTGAAGTAAGCAATATTATTAAGCCAAGAGAAATATATATGGGTGAAAAGCAATATTCAGATGGGTATGAAACACATAGTATTAACATGCTTTTTGGATTGAATGATATTGTTAGTGGAAATCAATTACCGATAAGCAGATGGAATGAAATTGAAGAAAAAATAAAACCAGCAATTAATCTGTACTTTTCAATTGTTAAATATGATGATATGCCAATTGAGATGAAATATTTGAATATAGTGCAGGCATTAGAAACTTATCATGCAAGATTTAAATATAATGATTTGAAAAAGTATAAGAAACATGTTTTACAATTGTTTAGATGTAAGACCATAGATGATATTGATGAAAAACAAAGAAATGCATATTTTGATGTTACGCAGTCAGACGAAAATATTACATATATAATATTAAAAAGTAGATTGGTAGATTTGATGAATGATGATTTTAGGACTCCGATAAACCCAGTTTATACCAATGGTAAAATAATTGAATTATACGATTTTATTGAAAAAGTTGTAGATACTAGACATTACTACACACATTATGGAAAAGCGAAGGAAGAAAAATCTTTTAAGGGAATAGATATGGAATATGCGATAATGGTATTAATGCACATATTTGAGTATCATCTGTTAATAGAGCTAGGATTACGTAATACGGGAGCAGTTGGAAAACTATATGATAGACATCGAAAATTGAATTATTGGTATACACAGAGGTGCTGTAAGGATGACGAATAAAATTCTTAGTAGTAACTCTTTCACTTTTACTACCAACTTTACTACTAACAGGTAGTAACAACTTGCAGGGTTCTGCTCTGATTTGCCACAATCTGTAATTTCAGAGCATATCACAATAACCTCGGAAACCCTTGCAAAACAGGGCATTCCGGGGCAAAACAAGGAGAAACAAAACAATGATAAAAATACTATTTGTTTGCCACGGCACTCTTTGAAAGCTTCGCCAAAAAGCCAGTAAAATCACGGTCCGGAGGGCATAGGCGGTTAGAAAATAACCCGGAAATAACCCACGGTATTTTGTGCAGATATTACATGTAAATATAGATGATATTGGGGACGCAATATGATAGAATGGTTACAAGAAAAATTTGTAGGAATATAAAGATATGGAATTAAGATTATTACGCTATTATTTAACAGTAGCAAAAGAACAGAGCTTTACAAAAGCAGCAGAACAATTGCATATTACCCAGCCAACGCTATCCAGACAAATGGCGGCATTTGAAGAGGACCTGGGAATAACATTATTTATTCGAAACGGGAAGAAAATATCGCTCACTGATGAAGGAATTTTATTAAAAAGGCGTGCCTTGGAGATTCTTAATCTTGAGGAAAGGACGCTTGAGGAACTGAAAGGAAAAGAAGAGGTTGTAGAGGGCACGATAACCATTGGATGCGGTGAATTTGCAGCAGTGGAGATATTGGCGAAGATATGTAAAACATATAAAGAAAAATATCCGCTGGTTCAGATTGTATTGCATACTGCAACAGCAGATGCAGTGTATGAGATGATGAACAAAGGACTTGTAGATATTGCATTATTCATGGAGCCGGTGGACACCGAAGGGCTGGATTATATCCGGATCACAGATTGCGATCACTGGTGTGTCGGAATGCGGCCGGATGATCCGCTGGCAGAAAAAGAGTTTATAAAAAAAGAAGATCTTATTGGAAAGCCCTTGATCCTGCCGGAAAGAATGAACGTTCAAAGTGAACTTGCCAACTGGTTTGGGAAAGACTTTTCAAAATTACAGATTGCTTTTACGAGTAATCTTGGAACGAATGCCGGAGTTATGGCGGCAAATGGACTGGGGTATCCAATTTCAATTGAGGGTGCTGCAAAGTATTGGCGAGAGGATATTCTTGTACAGCGAAGAATTTCTCCTGAAATCACGACCAGTACGGTGATTGCCTGGCGACGGAATATCCCATATTCTTTGGCAGTCCGTAAAATGATCGAGGAGATTAATGCTTTTCAGGCATAAAACAAAATTCAATATAAGCATTAGACATAATGAAGCGATAGAGCTTAAAATAGATGTGTAAGATGAATGTAAATCTTATACATCTATTTTTTTGTGAAAAATACGTATAGAAAGGGGCTTTTTATTATGAGTAAAAAATTAGTGGCATTTTTCAGTGCAAGCGGAACAACAAAAAAAGTAGCACAGATGATCGCAGAGGAAGCAAAAGCGGATTTGTTTGAGATTGAGCCGAAAGTTCCATATACAAAGCTTGATCTTGACTGGATGAATAAAAAATCCAGAAGCAGTGTGGAAATGAGTGATAAAAAATATAGACCGGCGATTATGAAAAAAGAGATGGATATGAGTTCTTATGACGAGATCCTTCTGGGATTCCCAATCTGGTGGTATGTGGCTCCGACAATCATCAATACATTTTTAGAAGCTTACGATTTCAGTGGTAAAAAGATTGTGCTTTTTGCAACATCCGGAGGAAGTGGATTTGGGAACACTGTGAAAGAATTGCAGTCATCTGCATCAGACGCAGTTATTACAGAAGGCAGACTGTTAAATTGTGGAACGAAACAGGAAATCACTGAATGGGTAAACTCTTTATAAATAACAGCGTTATGGAGGTATACAGAATATGGGAAAAATAGTACAGACAGCAGGGAGAAATACACTTGGTGAATTCGCACCGGAATTTGCACATTTTAACGATGATGTACTTTTCAGCGAAAACTGGAATAACCAGGACATCGACGTAAAAACAAGAAGCATTATTACAGTGGTTGCTCTGATGTCTTCCGGAATTACGGATTCATCTTTAAGATATCATCTTCAAAATGCAAAAAATCATGGTGTGACACAAAAAGAGATTGCTGCAGTGATCACACATGCCGCATTCTATGCAGGTTGGCCAAAAGCATGGGCTGTTTTCAATCTTGCAAAGGAAGTGTGGGAAACAGGCGAAGGAGATTTGCCATACGAAGAGGGAGCGATGCGGGCGCATGCCAAAGAGATGGTATTTCCAATTGGTGCACCAAACGATGGCTTTGCACAGTATTTTTCGGGCAGGAGTTTTCTTGCACCGATTTCTACTTCTCAGGTTGGAATTTTCAATGTGACATTCGAACCAGGATGCAGAAATAACTGGCATATCCATCATGCAAAAAGTGGAGGCGGACAGATTCTGGTATGCGTTGCCGGAAGAGGATATTATCAGGAAGAAGGGAAAGATGCTGTAGAAATGAAGCCAGGCGACTGCATCAATATTCCGGCAGAAGTGAAACACTGGCATGGCGCAGCACCGGATGAATGGTTTTCACATCTGGCAATAGAAGTTCCGGGCGAAAATAGTTCCAATGAATGGCTTGAACCGGTAAGTGATGAAGAATATAGAAAACTAAAATAGGAAGGTTGAAAAAAGTATATTTATAAGACAATTTGCATATGGAGGTTATATTTATGTTGAAAACAGAAGAATTAAAACTAGTATCTGAATGGGATAAAACTTTTCCAAAAAGTGAAAAAGTAGATCATGAGAAAGTGACATTTGTAAATCGTTATGGAATCACACTTGCTGCAGATTTGTATAAGCCGAAAAATGCATTTGGGAAATATCCAGCGATTGCTGTAAGTGGACCATTTGGTGCAGTCAAAGAACAGTGTTCCGGACTGTATGCGCAGACGATGTCTGAAAAAGGATACCTTACTATTGCATTTGATCCTTCTTTTACGGGAGAAAGTGGAGGCAATCCAAGATACATGGCTTCTCCGGATATTAATACAGAAGATTTCATGGCTGCTGTTGATTTCCTTTCTGTTCGGGAAGAGGTAGATCAAGATAGAATAGGAATCATTGGAATCTGTGGCTGGGGTGGGATGGCTCTTAACGCAGCTGCACTCGATACAAGAATAAAAGCAACGGTTGCATCTACCATGTATGATATGACAAGGGTAAATGCGAATGGGTACTTTGATTCTGAGGACAGTGAAGAAGCACGTTATGCGAAGAAGCAGTCGCTGAATACCCTCAGAACACAAGAATACTGTAAAGGCGAATATTCCAGAGCTGGTGGTTGTGTTTCTCTTCCGGTTCCAGAGGATGCCCCTTTCTTTGTAAAAGATTACAGTGAGTATTATAAAGGCAGATGTTATCATAAAAGAAGCCTGAATTCCAATGATGGCTGGAACAGTATTGGATGTATGTCATTTATGAATCAGCCAATATTAAAGTACAGTAATGAAATCAGAAGTGCAGTCCTCATTGTTCACGGAGAAAAAGCACATAGCTATTATTTTGGAAAAGATGCTTATGAAAATATGATTAAGGACAGCAAGTACACATCCAATAAAGAGCTGCTAACAATTCCAGGGGCTGTTCATACAGATCTTTACGATAATCTGGATGTAATCCCATTTGATAAAATCCAGAAATTTTTTGAAGAAAATGGAGTTGGTTAATTATGGTAAAAAAAGTATTGATCATATCGACAAGTCTTCAAGGAGGGAGCAATTCTGACGCAATCGTTCCACAAAAACGATGGTATCCAACTCAGAATTTATGCTTTTACTGGATCAGGGGACGATGGATAAAGAAGCTGTGGAAGATTTGTTTGACATATCAGCGGAACAGCTTGCCTGTGTCAATGGTGCAGACACCGGAATGGGACATATCCGTTTTGGGGATAAGATTGTTCCCTTTGATAACACCATGAAAAAAGACAGTGAATTGTATCAGTTGTTTAATACGAACTTTCATGAGATTGCAGGTGCTACGAGATAGTAGGACTAAAATTTTTAAAAAAGCTGGTTTTCAAAAATGAATGTCTGATATATAATTAGAATAGCGAAAGAAGGTGAAGGTTTGAGTACAACAGAACAGACACATCAGCAGGATTTAGAGCGGCTGAAATTGTTTCGATATATGGATGATGATTTTATGACTGCCTGTCTGGAAGATAATTATGAGGCTGTAGAACTTATTCTTCGAATTGTTTTGGGGCAAGAGGATATTACAATCAAATCGATTCGGGTGCAGGATTCCATGAAAAATTTGCAAGGGCGTTCTGCTATTTTAGATGTTCATGCAGTTGACAATACAGGTAAAGAGTTCGATTGTGAAATTCAGAGGTCAGATAAGGGAGCAGGAGTAAAAAGGGCGAGACATAACAGCAGTTTGTTGGATGCGCATATACTAAAACCAGGGGAAGATACGGAAAATATTCCTGACACCTATGTGATTTTTATTACAGAAAACGATGTGATGAAAGGAAAACAGCCGATATATCCGGTAGAGAGATATATTACGATTGGTGAAGAGAAAGTATTGTTTGGGGACGGTTCGCATATTCTATATGTGAACGGGAAATATCGGGGAGATGATGAAGTTGGAAAATTAATGCACGACTTTTCATGTACCGATCCGGACGATATGAATTATGAAATACTTGCAAAAAAAGCAAGATATTTTAAGCAGGACGAGAAAGGAGTGGCTACTATGTGTAAGTTGATGGAAGATATGAGAAATGAAGCGGAATTGGAAAGTGCAAGAAAAACAGCAAAACGTTTCTTGAAAATGGGCAAGTTATCCCGTGAGGAAATCGCTGATGGAACAGGATTACCACTTGAAGAAGTGAAGGCGCTGGAAGAGGAGATTATGCATTTGGTATGATTCGTGCAGACCGAAATGGAGTGTAGAAGACTATTATGTGTAAGATGTTGGAAGATATGAGAAATGAAGCAGCACATGAAGCGAAAAGGGAAGGCGCAAGAAAAATAGCAAAACGCCTTTTGAAAATGGAAAAGTTATCTCACGAAGAGATTGCTGATGGAACAGGACTACCACTTGAAGAAGTGAAGGTACTGGAAGAGGAAATCATGCAGTTAGCATAATTGGTAAAACAGATTAATAGGAAGGACGCATGGAACAGTAAGATGTGAACCATGTGTCTTTTTTTTACAGATGAGGTGGTGAAATAGCATGGAACAGTTAGATAAAGAAGTGATTGACGAACTTAGTGAACCGGCAAAGCGAGTTTTTCGTTCCTTGGATTATCGTTCCCAACGCCGGATGCTAAAGAAGGCAAAAGAGATGGGAAAACAAAAAAGGAGAAAAACACAGCAAAAAGAACGGATAAAAAAGAAGTCCATCACAAAAAAGCAAAAAAAGAAAGAGCAAGCGAAAGAGAGAGGCAGTTCTACTAAGAGAAATCAAAGTAGAACTGCCTCTTTTGTCGGCACGGAAATTCATCCAGTCCCAACTTCATAGTTACGCCACTCATTTTATTTAGGTAAGCTGATATTTTACCGAGGTGTTTCTGCATAGGAAACGAATTAAAATCTGCAAATTCATTTGTCCATGTGATCTGTGCAAGATCCGCGGAAACGTCAAGCCGTTCCAGACACTTTTTGAACATAAGAATTAAACGGTTTTGTAAAGGCAAAGACCAGGGATGACACAACAGATGCTGTTTATCAGGATTGGTATAAAGCAGTTTATATGACATCCACCACAACAAATACAGAAAGTGGGGTAGAATCATGAGTATCGTGAGAAAAGTAGAGATTGATGGTAAGCAGGTGCCTTTTAAGGCATCTGCAGCCATTCCAAGAATTTACAGAATTAAATTTAACCGGGACATTTACAAAGACCTTCGTTCCTTGGAGAAGGCTGTGGGAGAGGGGGATGAGGATAACTCAAATTTAGATTTGTTCTCCCTTGAGATGTTTGAGATCATTGCTTATGTAATGGCCAAACACGCAGACCCGAATATCCCGGACACCCCGGAAGAGTGGCTTGATGAATTCAATACCTTTTCTATCTACCAGGTACTGCCTTCCATCATTGAATTGTGGGGTCTGAATGTGCAGACGGAAGTGGAATCTAAAAAAACTTCGCCCAACTGACCGCCCGATGACAACACCTCTATTCCTGCTACGATGCGTACAGCTTGGTATAAGCATTCGTGACCTCGACCTTCTTACGATTGGTCTTGTGAACGATATGTACGCAGAGAACGGGAATGATGACTATAAGGGATATAAGGAACTGACAACACAGGAAGACTTCGATAGATTTTGATGGAAAATTAAGACTCCTAATGGTAAAATAGAAAAAAACTGTTAGGAGTTGATTGTTTGAAAGTTTCAAATACAAGACGAATAGCTGAGAAACTTATGCAGATAATGCAGATAAAAGAAGTATCATCTATGGTTAATGTGATTATTACAAATAATATTGCAGCAAATTCAATTATACCAGAGGATCCAGATGCACTAAGGAAAGAAGCTATAGTGATACAAAAGGAAATGCCGGAGTATTCTGTTGATAGAGTGATGCTGCTGCTTATGATAGAAGCAATGGTTGGACCACACATAGAGCATCAACCAGAAGTAATGGAATTCTTTATGAACTGGATTGCAGCAGAGAGTAAAGTGTTTGATGTAGCAGAATTTAATAAAAATTCGTATATAAAAAACATTGATTTTGCTAATCAATCAAATGGCGATTATGAATTGAGATATCATGATTTGAGTCCTTATGAATTGGATATTTATAATATTCCAAAGCGAATTGATGAACTTTGTGTTGACATACCGCGAGTAAGTTGCTTTACAGAGGAGTTTAAATATCCAGTTATCTTCCAAAAAAGTATCAATAGCACTTGGATGTCGGTGTCGCCTAATGAAGTGTTTACAATGGAGAAACCAATAAAAAATGCAAAAGGAAAAGTACTTACTCTTGGATGTGGAATGGGATATTTTGCTTATATGGCATCCATAAAAGAAGATGTTGAGTCAATTACCATAATTGAATTGGAGCAGAGTGTAATTGATTTATTTGAAAAATGTATTTTGCCTCAGTTCGAAAACAAAGATAAGATTACGATTGTAAAAGCTGATGCAGTTGAGTATCTTCGCAATATTGAAGATGGAGTTTATGATTATTGTTTCGCTGATATATGGATTGGCATAGAAGACATTGCACCATATTTTGCTGTAAAAGAGATAGGACGAAATCTTCGAAAAACAAAAATCGAGTATTGGATAGAAGATTCATTTGCAATATTGTTATCAAGTAGTGTTTGGATTGAGATAATGAAAGCATTTTCCGAAGCTAACAAAATGGAAATTCCTCCGTTAGATGAGAGTAAACTTACTTCATCAGATAAAAGGAAAGAAAATTATATTCATAGACTATTAAGTGATGTAGAAATATCCAAGCCGGAACACATAGATTATTACATGAAACCGCAAAATATTATTACACTTATAGACAGAACAGATATTATATTTTAACTAATAAGCATCAATTCGCATATAGGGTTGGTGTGTTGTGATAAACATCACTCCTCATGTATGCCGTCATACATATTGCTCGAATCAGGCGAAAGCCGGGATGAACCCTAAAACCTTACAGTATTTGATGGGACATTCGGATATTGCCGTGACCCTTAATGTTTACACCCATGTCGGTCTTGAGGATGCAGAGAACGAACTTCGAAAGATGCAGACCTTCGAAGAAGCAAGAAAAGAGATGGGGATTTCAGATAAGGATGATAAGCCTTTGAAACAGACCATGTTCAAGGTTGTATAAAGTACGAATAATAAATACGTGGCACTCAAGTTTAGGTATATGGCTTGGGTGTCCTTTTGGCTTGTAAAAGAAGAACTTGGATGCTATAATGAAATTTAATCATTTAACATTTATTTTTGAAAGGTAAAGCATTGTAAAACAGAGAATTCATCCCGTATTGATATTATGGACTATTGTTAGCATCCGGGCGAGTTCTGGGTGCTTTTTGATTGGAGGGATAAAAGGCTATGATTATCCTTGGTACATTAAAAGAAATTACTGATTTGAGAAGTATATGGCCACATGAAGCTTTGAACTTTACTCCTTGGGTGGCAGAGAATGTTGAATTGCTTGCAGATGCTGTTGGTCTTGATATTACGGTTGATGAGACAGAGTCCTCTGTTGGAGACTTTAATGTTGATATCTATGCATCTGAAACAGGAACAGATAGAAAGATTATCATTGAAAATCAATTAGAAGATACAGATCATGACCATCTTGGTAAATTAATTACTTATGCATCTGGTAAAGATGCAGATGTGGTTATATGGGTTGTGAAACACGCACGTGAGGAACATAAGGCAGCAGTTGAGTGGCTTAACAATCATACAGATGATAAGATTGGCTTTTTCTTATGTGAAATAAAGCTTTTCCAGATAGGTGATTCTGATATTGCTCCATCATTTACAGTAGTTGAAAGACCGAATGATTGGACGAAGGAGATTAAGAAGACAACTGCTACAAATCCAACACAGCAGCAGAGACTGGAATATTGGCAGGCGTTCAATGATTATGCCTTTCAGAACGCAGAATTTAACAAAGCATTTAATAAGAGAAAACCAACGACAGATCATTGGATGGATTTTAGTATTGGATCATCAGCTTGTCATATCGCAGTATCTCAAATCCAAAAAAGAAATGCGATTGATGTTGAATTGTACATAAATGATGATAAGGAACTTTTCAGAAATTTGCTTTTACATAAAGATGAGATTGAATCAGTGATGGGATTGGTACTTGATTGGAGAGAACTGCCGGAAAGAAAGGCAAGTCGTATTATTATTGAAAAAGAAGTGACGTTTGATAATCGTGCCACATGGTCACAGCAGTTTGATTATATCATGGATGTCTGCATGAAGATGAAGAAGGTATTCAAGAAGTATTTATAAGAGGGTGATATCACAGAATGTTGTAGAAAACGAGAAAAAGGTTTGCTAAAAATGCAATAAAATAAATAGAGAGGAAATAGAAATTGAAAAGACATATTAATAGTCCGTATAAAATGAATTGGAAAATGTATGGTTTAATTGGTGGAATATCTGTATTAATAATGATTATTGCAGTTATATGTAATGACAATACTCATAGTCTTATTTCGGATATAGTTAAGAACTTGGCATTTGGGTGCGTGGCATCTACAATTGTTGCGCTGCTAATTGAAATTGGAAATATTAAAGAACAAAACGATAAAGCTACTAGTGTATATGATGCAGTGTATATGGATTTAAAATTTCAAATAAGCTGGTATGTTGAAACTTGGGCACGTTTGTGTAGTGTTGCTTTTAAAGACGAAGATTATCGTCAGGAAAAACATACTTGGATTGAATGGTATGAGATAACAAAAAGCAAATTTGCAGAATGTGATGATAACAGACAAGCGGAATTAATGCAGTTCTTTACTGAACAACTGATGGATAGCATAGAGGGGATTGAAAAATCCCTTAAACAAATAGATAGTCAGCAATACATTTTAAATATTAATGGGATATATGATGAGGGATTACGAAAAATTTTTGGGGATTATAGCTTTGAATTTTATGCGGCAAAATTAACATTGGGGAGAGAATATGATAAAGCTGATTTTTGGAAATCCTTTGATGCAATAAAACAGGATTTGATAAACTATATATATAATTGGGTAGATATAAGATATTACAATTATTGTAGGTTTAAGCCATACAAATTTCATGATGATAAATCAGAAACAATGCGTGCAATGATGGAAAGTGAAAATAAATAATGCAGTAAAGTGGGATCAAATTGCTACACCCTTTTGTTAAATAATGCACCCCATCGGTTTAGAAATACTCCAAAGGGGGTGCAAAATCCAGAGTAGTAATCCCGAAAATTTTGACTACGATTTTACTACGAATGAGGGGTGTGAATTGCACCGTTTTGCCGTATTTTGCAAAATCGGCACTTAAAATGTAACTTTTATAATAGAGGAAACAAGTCGGCAAAATGCCCCAAAACACGGCATTTCTAGGCTTTTTATGATAGGAGATTTTTATGATACGAGTACTTTTCATCTGCCACGGCATTCGGCTAACACACCCTTGAAAAGTGCTTATATTTCCTAGTGAAAACGGAATCAAGGTAATCAATTTACAGAAGTTTTACAGAGAATTAGAAAGTGGAGAAAACCTAGTGCAAGGTAATGAAAATTGTATGATAGAATTAAGCGGATAAGCATATATGCCTGCATGATAAGGTGTATGTGCTTATTTTATATATCGGGGTATTTTACATTTAAGATGGCAGCAGTATTTTACAGAAAGGGTATATCTGATGTGTTCATGTTTTGAGTGGAAAATAGGAGCATCGAAGTATATTATAGTATTGTTTCCACACCCTTTTCTGTAGAAATTATCGAACTATGATTGAATGTGTGGAAATTGAAAAAAGCCTAGAAAATAAGGCTTTTGTGGGATTCTGTATTTTGATAAAATGACTGTGAATATGGATGAAATGCTTGAAAATAAATGCTTTTACCGAACTCAATCGAAAAATGCTACCGAACTCATTATCGAAGTGTTATAATTGAGAAGGGGGAATGTATATTACTAATTCGCTAATATCCACATCAAGATAAAAACAAAGCTTGCAGAGTAATCCAACATCCAATCTTTGGAACTCATTGCGACAGTATTTATTGAAATTTGGACGAGGAATATCTAAGTCTTTACAGATTTGATTTTTACTAATTCCTTTCATAGTTAAAATATCGTTTATTCGTAGGCTTAAAGTACCATATTGCTTTAAAAATATAGCAATAAAAATGCTTGCTTTTTTCTGTGATTTTGAATATTATTAATATAACAGAGTTGCCCGATGCTTTTTGCATAGGGGACCAGGCTGTGATTGAGTCCAGCCTTTTTATGTTAAGTGGGTTTTAGTTCACAATCGTTTTTATTAGTATTTTATAACGTGGGTAATCTGATAAATATGATTTGAAATAAACAACACAATTTTTCTATTGGGATTTTGGTGGTAATGGCATATAATATAATTGCAGGTAGAGATACGCTGTATACTCATGATATCGAATTAGCGTTTAAGCGATATGCAATATCGTCGATCATGAGGCCACCATTTTGGTGGTTTTTTTATTATAGGGGTATTACCTTGTTTCACATAATGTGAGTTTTTTAGAAATAATGAATTATGAGAAACATAAAACCACCTGTTATGCGGGTGGTGCAATAAGTGCTTATTGAAGGACACTTATTGCCAGATCATGTGGATATGTTAGTTAGTATTCCCCCAAAAACTTAGTGTGTTAAGTTTTATGGGATACTTAAAAGGAAAAAGTGCCTTGATGATTATTGATAAACATGCAAATCTCAAGTACAAGTTTGGAAATCGACATTTCTGGGCAGAAGGTTACTACGTTAGCACAGTAGGTCTTAACGAAGCGACTATCCAAAAGTACATTCAGAAACAAGAATCGCATGATATAGCGAGGGATAAACTGAGTGAGAGAGTACGCAGATCCTTTTAAGGGGAGCAACACCTCCTTCTAGGGGGAGGCAAAAGCGGCAAAGACTTATAGCCGTAGAGCAAACCACCCGTTAGACGGGTGGTGCTGATTATATATAAAGTAGGAGGTGAAAAATGATAAAAACAAGTGATTCTCCAGGGGCAAAAACAAAAATGAAGAGATTAACTACTATAGTTAATGACTATGATTTTGAAGATGTTTCTAAAGCAATCTACTGTATATGTGTATGTGTAAATAATCGTTCCGCTTTGGAATCAACATTATCTTTGAATTGGGCATTAGTTGAGCATAGTCATAAAGGTCAAAAAAAAATAAAAGATTATGATGATTTAAAAAAGTTTTTTATGTCTATTGAAAGCATAGTTAAACCTTCTGATAATGATGAGGTTATTGTGGAAGATTATGGACAGGTTTCAATTGAAGTATTTGGTAAAAAATACTCTGTAATTATAGGAACGGGTCATAATATGGTATTTGCATGTCTTCAGTTTTTACCAACATTAGCTTGTGGACTGGATAAAAAAGATGAGTTAATAGAAGTGATGTCCTACAATTCTTTTGTTATAGATTTTCTAAAAGCAGCAAATACAAGCGATGGAAACTATGGTGTGAGAGTTGTTCTACCTTCTGAGGCTCTATTTATCAAAGTAAATGAGCTGTTTGATAATCTGGAGGTTGATACACTAAAAAAGGTTAATTCTATATTAAATTCTGATTATATAGAGAAAAAGCATTTTATCGAAACTGAGAGTGGGATAATTCCGTTAGCTAATACATCGTTATTAGTGGATTTATATGATCTATGGTATAAGTCTGTTGCTGAAAAAGATAAAGCAATGTTAGTTAATAAAATGCTGACAGGAGTTGCATTTAATCTTTTCAAATTGGAAATGGATGAAACAATAAATATTCTGTGTCCTGTAGGGGGTTCAGATATTAGAGAAAATCCCAAATATCAATTTCCGTTTGCATTAGTTTCATCTAAAGGAATAATTTTTGCAGTAAATAAAGATGATTATTCGAAAGCAGAATTACAAAATGCTATTAATGAAATAATTAGTGCTAAGAATAATGACTCTTTATTTTTATTCGAGTTATATAGTCGACACGAAGATGAAAAATGTAGAGGGATTACTGTTCTAAAAAGCTCGGGAATTAAGTTTATGATATATGATGCATGGGCAAATCCATCTGAGACACATGTGCTTACCCGAACAAGGGAAGAACAATATTATTACTGTACAGCGTTTGATATAGTCTATTATCTCTTGTTTATGAAGGACGCTGATGAATTATATGACTATTTTGAGTATATAAAATATGATAATGATTCACAAATACTTGGCCTTGGTGGAGATGCGTCAACCTTTCTTGCATGGAAGGCTGCAAATCATGTTTTCGAAAAAGGTGCAATAAAGTATAGATTCATAAATGTTGGCTATGAGATAGAAAATAAATATGTAGTTGACTACTATTGCAAAAAATTAAAAGATTTTCCTATAGGACGAGAAGATTATATTTTAGATAACCCATTTTCTTGGAATATTACTCCAAAAGAGAATGGATTTTATGAATACGTGCAAAAAGGGAAAACTGGTTTTGGTGGACTATATCGATTATATCAAAATAACTGTTATTTCTTTTTCCCTCATAATGTTAAATTCTATCCTGACATTAATGAATATCTAAAATATAAAGATGCTATATATATGATTGAGGATTTGATTCAGCGTTTGATGATATCCGTTAAGGATATTATTGAGTCTTGTTCTGAACTAGATGGATGCTCTGTTCAAGTAATGATGATGCCTGAATCATATGCAAAAAAATCAGACCCATCGGGAACTTTATTGGCGCAAGAACGAAACTATGTAAAAAGTGATTCATTTATTTCAAAAAGAAAAATTTGTGTTCGATTTGTGCCAATTGTTGATAGGTTATTTGAAGATATATCAAAAGCAAAAGACAGAACGGTGGAGACTGTATTTTTTGCCGAACTAATGCAACCAATGGAAAAATATTTTCCTATTTTTTATTCGCAATTAGTACAGCATATGGAATGCATTAAATCGGAAAAGAAGGAAGTATCTGCAATTAGTTTTAGCGTGGAATATGAATGGAAGCAAGAACAAGAATCAATATTCAGAGTTGAAGATAGCGCGTATATTGCAGTAAGAAAACATATTGCGGAGGTATGCCATAACGCTGGGATTAAATCTAGAAGCTATTATGGAAAAGATGCAAATAAAGTTGTTAGGACGATTCAAAAAGAACTCATAGAAGAATTTGAAAAAGAAGTAACTCAATATGATTATCTAAAATTATATGAACGAAGCCTATCAGATTATGCAACTCTTTTACATGAAATTATGATACATAGGCAGAGATATAATTGTTTTGAGGATATGAAAGATACGGTTCGTGATGAAGTGGCTCATAATATTATAAAACAAAGAGAAGAAGCAAAGCATAATTTAAGAACAGTATCATATTTGCTTGAGACGGCATTATTTAATGCTGGAAGAGGGCAAGCAGTTTTATCTATCGAAAAATACCAGTACTTGTTAGCGTATGCAAATTGGCTTGTTGTCCTTGGGGATAATGCCGATATATGCTACTTTACTGAAGATGAGGTGTATGTGGAGGTATCAGGAGAATATATCATTGATGTAGAATCAAATAGAGAATCAAAAAATTCTTTAGGTGAAGAACTAGCAAAAAGAATGTATGATGATCCCGGACATTTTGAGCGAGATAATTCTGCTGATAAGAAATTTTTTGAAGAAGTAAAACAAGCTTTCGAAAAAGATACAGGAGTACCATTAGACACTTTTCTAACATTAATGTATTATCTGGAAACTGGTGGTAATATTGGCAGTGAACTTTATTACAGAGGTAATGTATTTTGTTTTTGGAAAGAAGACTTAATAGATGATTTTTGTGTTGCTCAAAATGTTTCAAAGAAATTAGCAGAGAAAGCTTTACATTTACTGAATATAAGTACAGATAGACTTAAAACTAAGAACAATGTTGCTGATTTTTATTTGCCTATTGGAGAGAAGGAAAAAAGATGCGATAGATACGAGGTAAAACCGGTTTATGAATATGATAACATGCTTATTTATTCACCAGTGGCTATACATTTCTTAAAAGATTATTGGCAAAATAGTATATTTGAATTTCGTATGCCATATGAAATAGGGATGCCGTTTACAAAAGAGGTTTTGGTTGATTGGAAAAGGGTTTACGAAAAGAAAATAGTTTTCGACCTTGAAAAAATATTTAAGGACAATGGATTTGTGGTAAAACCTAATTTTGAATTGATGAGTCTAGATAAAAAGAAATATCCTCAGTTCCTTGGAGACTATGATTTGTTTGCGGTAGATTTGCAGAGAAAAGCAATATGGATTATTGAATGTAAAGTTATTGAGAAGGTTGAGACATTTTATGAAATGTATAGGCAGCAGAAAAGGTTTTTTAAAGAGAACAAGTATGATGAGAAATTTCAGCGTAGGATTGATTTCCTAAATGATAATTATTCAGAAGTAATAAAAGATTTAAAGTTACCAACTGCAGAATACAATATAAAACCGTATATGTGTGTAAATAAAATCTTTGTTTCACGATATAAAAACATTGCATTTCCAATATTAAGTTATCAGGAGATGGTTGCGGAAATAGAAAAAAATGGCTCTACTAGCAACTGAGCTACTATGAAAAGCAAATATTTTGATGTGCAGAAAGGATTTTTGACTACTTGTGTATGCAGTAAGTTGTGACGTGACCGAAATATGAGGTTAAGCACAAGATATCTTTTGGTCAAGTTGACCAGAAGCACAGAACAAATACTATAACAAAAAAAGATAGGATGAACAATTTTGAATAATAAAAAAACTTTATATGCGATTTTAAAGATATTAGGACTTGTATTAGTCATATTTATATTGATAGTAACGCCATTTGTAATTGAAGCGATTATCTATGATGAAACAACGTTTCCTTTTAATCTCCAGATAAAATCTAGTAGAGAGGTATGGTTTTCATTTGTTGGTTCGTATTTTGGTGCAATTGGAACAGTTTTGCTTGGGGTATTAGCCTTATGGCAAACAAAAAAATATAAAAAGGCATCAGATGAAGCGGACGAGACATCTCAAATATTGCAAGAAAAAATAAGGGAATTAGTACAAGCAAATACTGATTTGGCAAAGGAAAATAAAAATATTCAAGAAAACATAAAGTCAATAGAGGAAAAGAATACCAGTTTTTTAGAGACATCAAATGCTTTACAAGCGGATTTAAAGGATTTAACCGAATCAAATTCAGAATTACAAGGCGATATGAAGAATATCATTGAGCACATTCCGGATTTGATAGCATATAATTCTAAAGTTCAGGAAGAAGTGTGTGTGGTGATGAAAAGTAATAAAGAAATTGTGGATTCTTTGTTTGAAATACAAAAGGCTATATTTTATCCTCATTTAGCTTTACCTAGACTGTTTGTAATAAATGGCAATGGAAAACTCAGTGAGGAAATGAACTTGAAAGAAGATGCTTTTGTTAATGTGATTTTTGGATATAGAGATGATCTTAGTTGCGATAATTGGTGTGAACATCTTGAAGGGGAATATGGATATGTTGCATTCCCTTTGTATAATGATGGCGAGAAATATATAATTTCATTTAATTTTGAACAAATCAAATTTGCAGGGAAACAGATCCATACATCATTTTTATCACAATCGGCTGATATTGGACCACATCAAACGGTTTGGTGTGTATTTGCTATAGAAAAAACAAAGTTTGAACAGTACTTGTCGGAATTTACAAATCAAGGTCCGATTGAATTGGAGTTTTCTTCTAGTAATACTATTGGAGAAGAATATATTTGGAGTTCAGCAGCCTCAATTTATGACACAAATGGAGGAGATCCATTCTTTTCGCTGGATTATCTTGGCACAACCAAAATTAATTCATTAGAAAAATGGTATGAAGAAAATTTGTAAAGATATAAAGAAAGGTACTTGTGGTCCATTGGACCACAAGTGATTTTGTCATATTTAGGGGATGAGGAATCTCACTTTGTGGACGACATGGGAGTACGGTTCTTGGGCATAAAAGTATACTACTTTATGTGTATCCTGTTATCTATTTTTGTAGTGGATGGTCCAAGGATGGGGGATTTTCTAGAAAGCCAAAATGTCGAGCCAAACACCTTTCAGCTCATCTGAATTGAAAACCGCAGAAGTGTTCTTTCGGTAAAAAGAAGGTGCATATTTTGAAGGATGTATTTAAGGGAGGGGGGCGCATGAGAGAAGAAATTAAGGCAGATTATAGCAGAACATGAGGTCTAGGATTTTATCTTAGAAATGGGTGCCCACGTCCGAAATAAGAGATTCCTGTATAATAAAAATGTGGATGTTGAAAATTGAAAATATCTCAGAGTACAATAAGACTACTGACTGGCTGGTTAGTGAAAATCTTATTGAACAAAGAGGTATCTATAATGAAGTCTAACACACAAAATGCAAAAATTGAAGCGATTACAGAAAAAACTTTGGTGCTCGGAATTGATGCCAGAGGCGAAACGCACTATGCCAGAGCTTTTGATTACAGAGGAATTGAGTATTTGAAGAAACCATTTAAGTTTAGTAACACAGAAATCGGATTTGTGACATTTACAGAATGGATCCTGGATATCAAAGAAAAGCATGGGAAGGATAAGGTGGTTCTGGGGCTGGAACTGACCGGACACTACTGGTTTAATCCGGGGGGGATTCAGGATAATGAAATGAAACCGATTCTTGTGAATCCTCATCACGTAAAAAAGCAAAAGAACTCCATAATTATTATACAACCAGAAGGCTGAATCAATTGAAGAAAATGCAGTCACTGAATCAAGCAGAGTGTAACAGATAACGTCCACTGGTCACGGTGCTGGAACAGGAAGCGAGTCAGTAATCATAAAAACAAAGAATGAGTTAGTAGTCGACAGAAATATTATCTAGGGGCGGGACCCGTATAGGAGCATAGCTGACATTCTGGTTATGGGCAGGTAGGACGAAGGAAGTTAGGAACTCTGAGACAGAAATGATCCTGGTGGATATAGGAGATTAGCTGCCATAGAGGAATGGGTATACACAAGACCAGTAAAGCGGAAATCAATGACGTTTTATTTTGTGTATCTTTTAATCACTATTTCAGTACCTGATACATCGAAATGCTTATAGCTTTGGCTTATTTACTGAGATATTAAAGGGTGAAAAATCTTGAATTTTCAATAAAAACACTTGATTATATGAGGAACATTGAAAAAAGAATAGGTGTGGATGTAAATTAGGGTAATTTACTTCTACACTGGAGATTGGAATTTTAGGTTAGCATAAACAATATGAATATTGGATATGAATTAAAAAATTATCCTATCAAACTTGGTAATGTTTTGAAAATAGCTGTTGGAAATGTGGCTTTTTCTTATTGATAAAATGTTATAAGAATGTTATAATTTTGTCATAGTTTTGGCTGCTTATTATTGATATTTTGAGGTGAGAACATGAGTTTTTCAAAGGAAATAAAAACTTTAAGACAAGAGTGTTTACTTAGTCAAAAAGCATTTGCGAAGAGATTAGATGTTTCTTTTGCAACAGTTAATCGTTGGGAAATGGGAAAAACACAACCAATGTATAAATATTAGAGAGTGCTGTAAAAAGAATAATGTTGAATTTTCGATAAATACTAATATTGAAAGAGGGAATATAAATGGTTAAGTCTACAAAAATAAATAATAGAAGATACCTTGGAAATAAATATAAACTTTTACCATTTATTAAGAAGGTTGTGGATTCAGAGTGTACAGATATTGAAATTGTTGCAGATATTTTTTCGGGAACTGGCGCAGTTGCTTCTGCTTTTCAGGATAAGCAATTGGTAACCAACGATATTATGTACAGTAACTATATTTCTAATTTTGCATGGTTTTCGCCACGAAAGTACAGTAGAAAAAAAATAGAAACAATAATTGATGAGTATAACACCATGCTCATTAATGAAGAGAATTATATGACTATGAATTTCTCTAATACATATTTCAGTCATGATGATTGTTCGAAAATTGGATTTATTCGTGAGGATATAGAGAACAAGTATGCTAACAAAGAAATAAATGAGAGGGAAAGAGCATTATTAATAACTTCACTTCTTTACGCAATGGACAAAATAGCGAAGACGTGTGGACATTATGATGCATATCGCAAAGGTGTAGAATTTGATATGCATTTAGAGTTATTGTTGCCGGAAGCAAGCATAACGAATAATAAAAAGAATAAATGTTACAATATGGATTCAAATGTTTTAGTCAGAAAAATTGTTGCGGATTTAGTTTATATTGACCCTCCGTATAACTCAAGGCAGTATTGCGATGCATATCATTTACTTGAAAATGTGGCCAGATGGGAAAAGCCGGAAGTCTTTGGTGTTGCAAAGAAAATGGATAGGACGGCATTGAAAAGTAAATATTGTACTAGAAGTGCAGCAGAGGCTTTTGATGATTTGATTAAGCAATTAAAGTGTAAGTATATTGTGCTGTCATATAATAATATGGCCCAAAAAGGAAATGACCGCTCAAATGCAAGAATTTCAGATGATGATATTATCAGAATCCTTTCTGCTAAAGGAGAAGTAAAGATATTCTCTGAGGAGTATAAAGCATTTACGACTGGTAAATCTGATATTGAAGATAATCAAGAAAGATTATTTTTATGTATATGTAGTGAGGAGGAATAAAATGATTCAATCGCCATTAAATTATACTGGTGGAAAATATAAATTATTGCCACAGATACTACCTTTCTTTCCTGAAAATATTAATTGTTTTGTGGATTTGTTTTGTGGTGGGTGCAATGTTGGAATTAATGTTCATGCAAAAAAGTATGTTTATAATGATAGCTGCGAGCCGTTGATTAATCTTTATTCTGTTATGCAAACTTTAGAGCCTGCATGCTTTTTAAAAAAAATTGAAACGGTAATAAGAAGATATGGGCTGTCTGATGTAAAATTACATGGGTATGATTTCTATAATTGTAATAGTTCAGATGGATTGGGTGCATATAATAGAGATAAATACATGAGGCTTAGAGCAGATTTTAACGCATTAAAAGAAAAAGATGTTGATTACTATGTTATGCTGTATGTGCTCATTGTATATGCGTTTAATAATCAAATCAGATTCAATAGAAATGGAGAATTTAACTTGCCGCCGGGCAAAAGAGATTTTAATCAGAAAATGCATAGTAAAGTTGAAAATTTTATAGAATTGCTTCAAAATCAAAATGCTATATTTTTACATAGAGATTTTCGAAAGATAGAAAATGACAAACTTACATATGAAGATTTTGTATATGCTGACCCGCCATATTTAATCACTTGTGCTGCTTATAATGAGCAGGGAGGGTGGTCAGAAGTTGATGAAGAGGATTTGCTTAAAATGCTTGATGATTTATCCCAAAGAGGCATAAAGTTTGCTTTATCTAATGTTTTAGAATCGAAGGGAAGAGAAAATGTTTTATTAAGGCAATGGATTGAATCTAGACCAAATTATAAAATGATAGATTTGAATTACTCGTATAATAATGCAAGTTATCAGAGGCAAAATAAGGAACAAAAAACTAGGGAAATTCTTGTTGTGAATTATTAGGAGGCTATTATGAGAATAAAAGAAGGTCAGATTTTTAATCTGATGGATACAAACGGAAGAAGAAATGATGTAATTAATGCTTTGCAGGGCTATTTATCCATTTTAGACGATATTCAGAATGAGAAAAAAATGAATTGGGCCTCTATGCCGGAAAGCTTGGCACAGTATGAATTTTACAGACAGGCTATAGAGTTATCACCAGAGGTGTTTGGAAAACACGGACCGTATGATAAACTTGTTGAAACGCTCGAAAGAAATAAAGATTTTGCAACAGCTGTTCAAGATCAAGATGTGGAGTGGATTCAAAAGAATAGTTTTATGTTCCAAAGCCTTGTTAAGCAATTTGATTTAGGAATTGAAGATAGAGCTAGGCATTACACAAGTAATTTGGTAAAATTGGGATTTACAGATGAAGGTAGAGAAATTTCACCTGTTGGAAAACTTCTTCTTGATTTGAAAAAACTTAGAAAAGATGACTTAGAAACTATGCTACCTATAGATGGAGTTAATATAGTTTATTTACGTCAGTTGATGAAATTGCGTTTGTTTGATAATGAAGGAGAAAATTACTATTCGCCATTTAATTTGGCTATTTTTGCATTATTAAAACGTAATAGGTTATCAGAAAATGAGTTTTCTGAACTTGTTCAGGGGTTAAGTCCGTATTCGGATTTTACGGATATTGAACAATATGTTTTAGATTATAGAGAAGGAGATGTTGTTTCAGGTATTGCGATTGATATTCCAGCAGAGATATATACAAAAGAAAGAATATCAGAAATGGTATTCCGAAACAATTATAAAAATAGAAAAAGTAATTCGGGTGTTGATGTATACTGGACATATTATAATCTGTTATTTGATTATGTAGAAAATCCGTCCGTTACAACAATAGATAATTTACTTACATTTTTTGAGAATAACAAGGCAATGCTTAATAAGGCATTCGGGTGTGGGCAGAATATATTTACTCAAAAAACGGGAGATAGGCCAACAACAACTCAATTTTCTAAGCAATACAAGAAAATGTTTGAAGAAAATTTAAATGTTTATATGTTTAAGCAGTTTTCGGTGTCAAAGATACTTGATCAGATTCGTGAGTATTCAGATACTACAAAACGTATTTTTAAAGCTACCGGTATTATTAGTTTTGATAACGGATTTGTTGAATTGGCTTATAGAGAATTGTGCGCATGTATATTTGAGGAAGAAGTAATTAGGAATAGAATAGCTGGAAGAATAGGTGAGGAGTTGCATTCATATTATGAGTGTTATGAGGAATACGAAGAAGGAATAAATAGTTTTTATTGCCAAGTGACTTCTTTGGCACAAATTTTGGAATATTATGAAGAAGAAACTAAACAAGTTGAAGATAATATTCAAAAAGAATTTCCAGGTGCAACTATTAAAGAAATTTCAGTTATTGTTGCTGATAAACGCAGAAAGGAATTTGCGGAATTTATAGATAAAAATTATCCGGCAGAGAAAGTTAAGGGAATTCTTCAATTATTTAGCAATCGAAGTAATGATAAGCTTATTAAAGACACAGTCAGTCCGGATGCAACCGTGCCAACTATTTATGAGTATGTTGTTGGTATAGCTTGGTATTATTTTTCGGGGAAAAGAGTGGATATACTAAGTAGCTACAATTTGACATTGTCAGCAAACTTTGAACCCTTAGTACATGCTGGTGGTGGACAAGGAGATATTGTAATATATGAAGAGGATAAGGTTATTATGTTAGAGGCCACCTTGATGAATGCAAGTAGTCAAAAGCGTGGAGAATGGGAGCCTGTTCTTAGACATTCTATCAATTTGAAAATAGAAGAAGAAACTGCTGGCACAGGTAGAGAAGTGACATCTTTCTTCATTGCGGATAGCTTTGATTATAATACTATTAATATTTGGAAAGCTGTTGCTGCAGTTCCGCTCCAGTCATCTACCGATAAAGATAAGTTTACAGACAATGTTGTTATTATGCCTGTTAACACAGACGAATTGTATTCGTTGATAGATAAATCGTCAGAGTATGATGAAACTATATCAAAGGTACATAAACTATTTGAGGTTGATAAGACAAATTTTGACATTGAATGGAGAGAAAAATTTATGGGAGCCATAATATAGAATTCTATATATTGGGGGTAATAGTTCCTTTTGTCTGTCGAAAGTGGTTGCTATTACAGGGTATAAGAGCAAACATAGGATGACCTAGAAAAATCTTGAAAACAGCCACTTTTGGCAGAAAGGAATGTGATTTTATGGCAAGGCCAAATTTAGCAGAAAAGGATATTCGGAATTTTTCTGAGACAATTGAATATTTTGTTTTAAGCCGGAGAAGATTTTATGAGTTATTTAATAATGCGGATAGAGAAGATTTTCTGGCATATTACGGAGAACGCAAGCTGATTCTTCGTGTAGCCTTTGAAATGTATCTGTGTAATCATCTAGAACTAAGTAGGTGGATATAATGGCAAAGGCAGGAAAAGCACAGACAAGGAGAAACTCCAAACGCAGAGCCATCAGATTGGGAGAGAGCATAAGGGGAGATGGAAAATATCAATATAAATATTATATTGATGGAAAACCACATTTTGTATGTAAACGCTCCATAGTGGGTACACCCACATAAACAACCGCTCCAAAGAGCAGCATATCATTAAAGTTACTTTCTGCATTCCACTGGCAGCTTGTCTGACCAGGGAAGCAGATTTTCACAGAAATCCACACCATGGTCATCCATGTGTCGGGGGATTTCTTCCAGAAACAAGTTGCATCATTCAACATGGGCAAGTACCTCCAGCACTTTTTTAAGAAGAGAGCTGGATGTTTGCTCCGTAACACGAATGGTCACACCGTTGGCAGATATATCCAGAAAGGAATCCTGTATTAACGCGCTATTCGAATCAACTGCTGTCGACTCTGGTTCCGTATGCATCAGTTCCGTAGGAACCGGAATAATTGCATGTTTTACGTCATTACTTGGAATAGAATCAAGGCAGACTTTTCTGACTTGCGCAAAGCGATAATAGTAATTCGCTTTGGTGATGTTATTTGCCTGACACCATTCGTCTACGGACATGCCACTTGGACGATTCCGGCATTCCTGAACCATTGCAGTCCATTCACGAATGCGACAGCTGCGTGCTACTTGTGATGTTTGAGATTTCATAAACTTAACCCTCCTGACTGTCCAAAAAGTTTAGGCTAAACTTTTTGGACTGGTATAAAGTATTCTATATACTGACTATGAGGCGTTTACATATAATATTTGATAAAGAAATATAAGTTTTGATTGGAGGAATTATTATGAAAATTATAATACCGAATATTAATGATAAAGTACATTACATTGAAGATAAGCAATCAATAGTGTTATTAGGAGCTAATGGTGCTGGAAAAACTAGAATGAGCGTATGGATTGATGAGAATAATCCTGAATTAAATATACATAGAATTTCTGCACAAAAATCTCTTAATATGCCAGAATATGTGAGACCAACTGAATTAAGGAGAGCAGAAGATAATTTTTTGTATGGAACTACATATAATGATAGAGATTGGCTAAAAAGCGCTGGAAAGAAATATAATAGATGGGGGGATGAGCCGGAAATTCATATGTTAAATGATTTTCAACCACTTATGGAGTTTCTGATGACAGAAAATTTTGAAAAAAGTATTGAATATCGAGAAAACCATAAAGATGGTAATCAGGAATTTGATAATGAAACAAAACTAGAAAAGATTAAAAAAATATGGGAAAAAGTAATAACACATAGAAAATTGATAGTATGTGCTGGAAAAATAGAAGTCGAGAGTAAAGAAGGAAATACAGAAAAATACAACGGAAATATGATGAGTGATGGCGAAAGAGCAATTTTTCATTACATTGCAGAAGTAGTTTCAGCAAAAGATAAGTCTTTAATTATTATAGACGAACCAGAAAATCATTTGCATAATTCAATATTAGAAAGGCTTTGGAATGAGATAGAGGCTGAAAGACAGGATTGTGTATACTTATATATAACACATAATTTGGATTTTGCTAGAACTAGGAATAATACACAAATTGTTTGGATAAAAAATATGATTGACAAACAAAAGTGGGATTATGAATTATTAGATTCAAATGATTTTTCAGATGATTTATTACTTGAGATATTAGGTAATAGGCATGGAGTATTGTTTGTAGAAGGAACACCGGATAAAAGTATTGATCGAAAATTGTATTCTAGGTTATTTCCAAAATATAACATTATTCCTCTAGAGGGGTGTGCGACAGTTATACAATCCACAAAAGCATATAACAAATTGCCAATGTTACATTACAAGACAATAAAAGGAATTGTTGATAGAGATAGAAGAACTGAAGGTGAGATAAACTCGTTATTGCAGGATAAAATATATGTACCTTCTGTTGCGGAGATTGAAAATTTATTTCTGATTCCACAAGTTATTGAACTAGTTGCTAGAAAGCAAAGTGTTGAGAATGTAGATGTTTTGTTAGAACAAACGAAAGAAAAAACAATAGAATTTTTGAAGTTACATTTAGAAGAACAAGCATTGTTGTTTACAAAGAAAAGGTGCCAAAATACAATTAATAAAGTTTGTAACCAATCAACACAAACAATTGATGATTATAAAACATCTTTAGACGAAATAGCAGATAAGGTAAAACCACAAGAAGAGTACAGTAAGGCATGCGAGGAATTACAGAAAATTATAGATGATAAAGATTATCTTGCGGCTCTTCAAGCAATAAATAATAAAGGTCTTTTGCCCTTTACAAATTTGCCAAATGCGTTTGGTTGGAAAAAGCAATATTATATTGATTACGTAATTAGGTTGCTTGAGACCAAAGATAGTACTTCGGAGGAGTTGTGTAATATATTTAGAAATTATGTTTCAGTGGGAGACTAAAAATGTCTTAGTAGTAAGAATTTCATTTTACTACTAACAAATAGTAAAAGCTTGCTTAATTCTGCTCTGATTCACCACAATCTGCATTTTCAGAGCAAGACTATAAAAAACAAGGAGAGAAACAAAACAATGATAAAAATACTATTCATCTGCCACGGTAATATGCCAAAATGATATGGTAATGTCAACATTTAGGGGACAATGAAACACCATCTAACTAAAATTACACCTTTTTTACACCTTTTGATTAGTTTGAAGCTAAGCTCTAGTATGATTTAAATAATTTTTTTAAAACACATCAATAAACGATGTGTTTTTTTTGTTCCACATTTTAGAAATGGAGGTAAGTTTGATGTTAAAAATCAGGTTACAAGGTAACAAAAAAGAGCTGAGAAGGATGATGAAACTGTTAAGAAAAAATCCGAGATGCCAGATTAACTACACTTCGAATTTTATGCAGTGTGATAATAACAAATTTTATCGCTTATATTTGACAATGTATTTATGTCAAAAAGAAAAACATCAAGAAACTAAGAAATAATAATTTATAGAATACGGAGGGTCAGAATTATGTGTAAAGTAATTGCTATATGCAATCAGAAAGGTGGCGTATCCAAGACCACTACAACCGCAAATCTTGGAGTTGGTTTAGTAAGAGTAGGAAAGAAAGTGCTTGTGATCGATGCAGATCCACAGGGAAATTTGTCACAGAGTCTCGGAATTAAAAATCCGGATGAACTGGAAGTTGCACTTCCGAGTATCATGGAGCAGATCATCATGGACAAGGAGGTGGATGTAACGAAAGGAATCATCCATCATAAAGAGGGACTTGACCTTATGCCATGTAACATTGATCTGTCAGGAGTGGATGTTTCGCTTGTAAATGCCATGAGTAGAGAGTTTGTCTTGAAAACCTATGTGGAAAGCATGAGAGAGTTCTATGATTACATTCTCATTGACTGTATGCCAAGTTTGGGAATGATAACGGTCAATTCGCTAACAGCATCGGACAGTGTTTTGATTCCGGTGCAGGCAGCTTATTTGCCGGTAAAGGGACTGGAGCAGTTGATCAAAACGATTTGCCGTGTGAAAAAACACTTGAATCCGGAAATCAAATTTGAAGGGATTTTAATCTCCATGTTGAACGCAAGAACGAACTATGCAAAGGATATTATGGAGTTGATCAGGGAGTATTATGGGGATGCAATTCCTATCTTTGAAAGTAAAATACCGTTTTCTGTGAAAGCTGCTGAGACATCGGCTGCGGGAGTGAGCATCTTTACATTGGATAAGAAGCATCCGGTGGCGCAGGCTTACGAAAAATTGACAGAGGAGGTAATCGCTCATGAGTAGGACAAAGGCATTAGAAAATGTAAAATTGACGAGTTTTGATGACCTCTTTGGTGGAAATAAAATAGAAAAGGCTGCGGAAGCAGGTGATGTGAAAGAGATACCGCTTTCAGAACTGCATGAATTTCATAATCATCCATTTCAGATTCGTTCAGATGAAGAACTGGCAGAAATGATTGAGAGTGTCAGAGAGCATGGTGTGCTGGTGCCGGGAATTGTCCGGAAACGCAAAGAAGGCGGTTATGAAATCATTGCCGGACATACAAGAAAGCATGTGTGCGAGTTGCTTGGATTTGAGACAATGCCGGTATTTGTAAAAGAGATGGATGATGATGAAGCCAGTCTGGTTATGGTGGATTCTAACATTCAGAGAGAAAACATCCGACCGAGTGAAAAGGCAAAGGCATATAAGATCAAATATGATGCCATGAAGAATCAGGGAAAGGCTGGGAACAGTCTGAAGATGATGTCGGAGGAAAGTGGCGAGAATTATAAACTGATTCAGAGATATATATGGCTTGCAAGACTGAATGATGATCTGCTGGCGTTGGTAGATAATAAACAGCTTGGAATGGTTCAAGGGGTCAGCTTATCGGTTCTTCCGGAGAAAGAGCAGGAAGCGGTGTATGATGCTATTTGCAGGCACAAAATGAAATTATCGACAGTACAGGCAAATACCATAAAGCAGTTGAGTGTAGATGGAAAGTTTAATGAGCAGATCTTGGAACGCTATCTGACTTCTGCTCAGAAGCAGAAGAGAAAAAAGGAAATTACTCTGAAAAATGAACGACTGTCAGAGTATTTTGAGGAAGAAACCACAGAAGAGGAAATGATGAATATCATTTTTGAACTGTTAGAAACATGGAAACGAAAGAAAGGAAGTGCGCAGAATGAATAAGATTATTTTACTTGGAAATATGACAAGAAATCCGAAAACTACGAGAAAGACAGCAGAGGATGGTAGTGAAGTTGTCATTACCAAATTTGATCTTGCAGTAAACCGGCGGACAAAGCGTGACGGAGAAGCGGATGCCGATTTCTTTCACTGCACTTCCTTTGGAAAGCAGGCGGAATTTGTCAATAGATATTTTCATAGTGGCTCCCGTGTATTAGTCATTGGACGGGTGCAGAATAACAACTATACGACCAAAGAGGGAAGCAAGGTCTATGGTTTCAGCATCATTACAGAGGAGGTTGAGTTCGCACAGAAGAAAAGTGCGGAGAAACCGGCAAATAAAGACAGTGATTTTTCATCCGTTTCGGATGAGGAGCAACCGGTCGATGGCAGGTAGGTGATAACGTGGCAGAAGGTTTTTTCCGAAGTAAAAAAGGATTTACAGTCGTTCAAAATGAGATAACCAGAGATGTAAATATTTCTTTGAAAGCAAAGGGACTATATCTTGTCATACAGGCATATATCTCCATGCCGGATAAGAAATGGACAAAAGAAGATTTCCGAAATCTGACCAAAGAAGGGAAAAAGGCATTTGATAGTGCATGGAAAGAATTAAAAGATTTTGGATACTTGAAGGTTCACTTTATGCCGGATAATGGGGTATGGCGGGCTGAGTATGAGTTGTTGGATGAACCGGATCTCGGACCGCATACACTATATCATAGCTGCGATGGAACGGTTTCCAGTAACAATCTGACAAGAGCAGAAAAGAAGCGGCAGGCGGACTTATCTGAAGAAGAGAATGAACAGGTTTCGTCTGAAAATATCAGCGATCCGGCTACAGAAAAAGATGAAAATCACCGTTACCCCCCTTTTGGTACTAACGGTAAAGATGACCGTTACCCCCCTTACGGTAGTAACGCTAACGGTAGCAACGCAAATGGGGGTAACAATAATAAAGACTATAATATAAATCCTGATATAAAGACTAATATATTTAATCCTAATCATAATCAATATCAAGATCAGGAGGTGATGCGTGAGGACTATTCGATGGAGTTTATAGAGCAGCATTATGAACTGGAACCCAAGTATGTTTCTGCTGTGCAGGAAAATTCGATCAACACGGTCAAAGATGTGCTTTATGATATTTTGAATACCCATAAACCGGTGCTGCGGGTAATGGGAGAGGACAAACCGGCTGCGGTTGTGAAATCACGGCTTTTGAAACTGAATCGATGTGATATTGATTATGCGATCGACCAATATCAAAAACAGGTGACGAAGGTACATAACCATAAGGCATATATGCTCACGGTACTTTATCAGGCGAAATCGCAGGGTGAGTTGGATATCATTAACCGTGTTATGTACGATTTTTATGGAGCAGGAAGTAAAGCTGGTGATACAGGAGGTGGTGGCAGTGGATAATAAGGACCAGTCTGCTAGAATCCCGGTACTACTCCGGCTGGATAATCCGAAGCACAGAATGGTCTATAACATTCTGGAAAGTGCAGACAATAAAAGTGCTTACATCCGGGAAGCGGTGATCTATTATCATAGGCATAAAGGCATATCTCCGGAGGAAGATGATGTTATGGATCACATCCGGTTGGTGGTGCAGGAATGCAATCAACAGCTTTTAGCCGAACTCGACAAGAGGATCGGAAGTAAAGATTTGATTGACTATGACAAACTGAAAAATATATTTTAACACGATCAAGCAAGCAGCAGATCAGATTGCGAATATCTGTTTAATATGGCAGAAAAATACAGTATAATTTACATTGCTGGGAATGACCAGCGTACAGCAAGGAGCGTGGACGATATGAGAAAAATGATGAAAACAAGCATGGTATTTTTTATGGCGATGATGGTGCTTATGACGCAGCATGTTACGGCAGATGCAAAAACAAAAGTGCTGAACAAAAAGATGACCATCGACTTAAACAAGGATTCGGCAGGAATCCGCTTTGCGCCGACTAAGCTGAAGAAGTATTCCAAAGTGAAAGTCAGTGTGAAAAACAAAAAGGTGCTGAAGGCGAAGGCAAAAGGAAGAAAGTATATTTACCTGAAAGGCAAAGCCGGCGGAAGAACCACTATGATGATACGATTATATAAAGGTCATAAAAAGGTGCGAGTGTACCGTTACAGCATCAAGGTGATCGGAAAAGGACAGGATGGTTATAAGGCACAGGCAAAGAAAGCATTTACCATCCAGAACAGGTACCGGGCAGAGAAAGGTGCAAAGGCATTGACATGGTCGGATAAGTTATATCGGTTCGCTCTGTACCGCTTAAAACACAGTGGCTATGATGGGCATAAAAATCTTTCGAACGACATGGAGAACTTTTTTGGTGATATACTGGTGATCAATAACATATCTTTTGGAGAAAATATGGCAAGTGGACAGACAAGTGCTAAAGAAGTAATGCTTTCGTGGAAGCATAGTTCGGGGCATTACCGGAATCTGTTGAATAAAGACTATCAATGTGGTGCGATTGCCCGCTACAAGGATACCTGGTGTGCGGTCTTTTATGATGGTTCTCCGGAGAATCTTTCCCAAAAGAAGCAGGATGTCGCAGACATAGTTGTAACCATTAAGCGTCAGGATAAAGCAAGTGGAAAATATATCGGTGGTGCCACCATCGGTTATTATGAGGAAAGCGACCGATGGAATACAAGCAAACGGATCACGGTAGGAGAGTCTGGAAGACGGATTGTCTTGGAAATAGGTAAAACATATGTGTTCTATGAAAAGACAACACCGGATGGATATGATAAAGCGGAAAAAGTAACCATAACAGTAACAAAAGATATGCCAAGAGAGATTATTCTTTCGGATAATTAAAATTTCATAGAGTAACTGATAACGAAGCAGGAAATGTATGTAAGAAAGTTAATACATTTCCTGCTTTTTTTGATTGGAGGAAAAAAGATGCCATTTCTCATCCGCCCACCACCGGACAGGGCGGAAAAAGTCCGGACAACAGATCAGTCTGCATCCTGACGCAGTGGATGCGGAAAAAAAGAAATATGCGTAGAAATGAGGTTTATCATGAAATCAAAAGTAAAGAAGAGATGTAAGCAGATGCTGACAGGATTGTTGGCATTATCTATGCTGTGCGGATTATTGCCACAAAATACGGTAAGTGTCAGTGCCGCAACGACGGCAAAAACAAAGGTATCTTCTTATGGAAGATTAGGAAATGTCGATGTCGGTTCAAAGACAAAAACGGGAACATGGTGGAAGATCAATGTTGGTAGTAAGACTGCATTTTGTCTTAGCCTTGGAAAGACATGTCATACCGGAAATACCTATCAGGTGACGGATACCCATACCTGGAATCAGAATACCGGTGGAGAAAAACATGGTTACTATGCAAAGATTATCCGTTTTTATGTCAATGACTGCAATCGGGCAAAGAAGGGTTTTGTTCTTGGTCAGGCACTTATCTGGGCGGTATCAGAGGGAAACACTTCTGAAGCAAATCTGAAAAATGTGATTAAACAGGTAAAAGCAAATACCGGGTATTTTCCGAATAAGACTGTAGCAGAGTTGTATAAACAGATCTTTCAGCCAACAGGAGCATGGGAAGCAAAGGCAACCATGTGGGAAAAGACCGGAGCAACAAAAGGCTATCAGAAATTGATCACGGTTGATGCAGATATTTTACAGAATCCAAATTACAAAACGATAACAGATCATACCTATTACCGTCAGAGAATCACGTTGCATAAGCAGGATGAAGATGGGAAAGGATTAGGAGGTATTAAGTTTACCTTATCTGCAGATAACTTGGATGACCTGTATTCGTTTAATGTGTTTGACCGCAATGGAGATACAACAAGCAATGCGGATGAAGATGATAATACGGAATTTGAAGTAAGCGGACTTACTACAGACAGTGGAACCGTTGCATGGAGAATGACCTATCGTCTGGAAGCAGACGAAATGGCGTATTATACGGATGCTGCACTGGCTAATATGAATGCTGACCAGAAAAAGGCTGCCAAGGAAGCTCTGGAAGATGATGGATACAAGCAGGGGGTTCACTTCGGAAAGAACATGACTAAAGCAGAAGCTGAGGATCTGATCAGAAAAGATCTGAATTCACAGATAAAAGATATTTCCAATTCTTATACTTTGACAGAGGACAGTGTTGGAAACAATAAGAACATTTTCTTAGATCCGGCAATGGTCAAAGGAGTAAAGATTACCCTGAAAGAAGCAAATAGTTGGCAGAAAAACAGTAATGGAGACTGGCCGGACAAGTTGGTGGAACATCCAACGCAGTACAGCAAGGCGTATATGACAACGATCACCAATAAGTATAAAAAGGCAACGATCGTAGTGGCGAAGAAGTCTGGCGGCTCTGCTGACGGTTCGGCTCATGGAGATGCAACACTGGATGGTGCGGTATTCCAGTTGTATTCTGATAAGGCATGCACACAGAAAGCAAAGGTATTTGATGCTGCAGGCAATGCTAAAACCGCAGGTGTATATCGAATTAGCGGAGGAAAATTAACAACCGATTATCTCAGAAGCGGTAATACCTATTACCTGAAAGAGATACAAGCCCCGACAGGTTTTTTACTTAGTGATGAAGTCAAAGAGTTAAAGATTGATGCTTCCGCTAAAACGGATGAATTTACACCGATTTTGTTTCAGACTAATTTCGCAGATACACCGATCAAAGGAAAGATTGCTGTGAAAAAGAAGTCTTATGATCCGACAAAGAAAGAGTATTACCCGGAGAATAACACAACTTTTCAGGTGTATTTGAAGTCGAAGGGCAGTTATGATAATTGTGCTGATGACGAGAGAGCAACGATCAAAACAGATGCAGACGGCTATGCTGTAACCGGCGATCTGGTCTATGGAACTTATGTAGTGCATCAGGTGGATTCCGGAGATGTGGATGCCTATTATGTCGATGACTTTGAAGCAAGGGTAACAGAAAATGGCAAGGTATATGAGTTCGAAAAGGTTAATGAGTTATTTAAGGCGTATTTCAAGATCATCAAGAAAGACAAGAACACGGAGAAAACAGTACTGAAACCGGGAACCAGTTATCAGATCTATCAGGTAGTAGATGGAAAAGAAGAACTGGTAACACAGGAATACATGGAAGATGGCGAGAAAAAGACAGCAAACACTTTTATCTGTGATGAATCCGGTGAAGTAGTAACTGTAGATTCTCTTCGTTCCGGAACTTATCATATTTATGAAGTGGCTGCTGCAGATGGTATGCACATTAACCATCAGTATGTGGAGGTTGTGGTAAACAGCAAGGCAGACAATTATGAAAGTTACATTGACGAGGATGGATATCATCATGTAACGATCACGCTGGAGTATCTGAACGAGGAAACAAAAGGACGATTGAATCTCTTGAAAACCGGCGAGGTATTAAAAGGCTGGGATAAGGAGAAACAGGAGTTTATTTTTGAGAATGTAAAACTGGATGGTGTAGAATTTACCCTTTATGCGGATGGAGATATTGTGACGCAGGACGGACAGAGTACCGACAATGCCCGTGACACATGGTTCAAAGATGACGATAAAGTGGCTGTCTTTACAACCGGAAAAGGCGTGGAATTTACATCGGAATGCGGTGGCATCACCGGTTATACAATGGATGAAGACGGAACCATTCATGTATCGCTGCCGTTAGGAAAATATAAACTGAAAGAGACAAAGACACCATACGGATATGTATATCCGGATACCAAAGAGTGGTCTTTGGAATTTAAGTGGCAGGATGGGAAGGACGAATATGTCCTTAACAGTACCGATGCAACCGATGATAAGGGGCTGCTCCATATCAAAAACGACTTCGCCGGCACGAAGCTGGAATTGATTAAGCAGGATGCAAAGACAAAGGAATCCATTGAAGGAGCACAGTTTGGCTTGTATTCTAAGCACGATATTTACAACTATGCCGGGGAAAAGATCGTAGATGCGGGAACGCAGCTTGCAACTTTAACTACAGGTGCAGATGGAGGTGTTGTATCAGATAAGAAATTGCCGCTTATGAGTGAGCTTTATACAAAGACTGCTTCTGCAGAAACAGCCGGAAGTGAAGCTGCGACAACAAGCACTCCGGCGGCAACAGGACTGCCATTTGTACCATCACAGCCAGAAGTGACACTGGGGTTAGATCTGAGTGCGACAGCTTTTCCGATGCCGACAAACGATGCAATGGGTATGAAGTTAAATTCCGGAGATTATTATCTGCAGGAGTTGTCCGTGTCCGACAGTTACTATATGGATACAACGCCGATCAATATTCATCTGGAGTATCAGGATGCAGAGACAAAGACGATCGCAGTAAAAGCAGTAAAAGAAAACACACAGACAACCAATGTGGTCAGTAAGGTTGATGTAACAGGCTCGAAAGAGGTTAATGGCTGTAAACTGGAGATTGCAAATGCATCCGGCAAGAAAGTTATCAGTTGGACATCCGGGGACAAGGATTCGGTCAAAGTATATGTAACAGAGAAGGACGGCTACCAGAATTTTAAGTATTCGTTTGATGAGAAGGGAAATCTCCTTGTAGGAGGACTGTTCCACGATAAAGAGTATACATTGACAGAAACCAGACCGGCAGGTGGATATGTTACCGCAGATGCGATTACCTATCAAATAAAGTCTGTAATGGCATCCTCTGTGGCAGAAAATCATACAGATACAGTGGCAAGCGGAAGTGCAGTTACGGTAAATCCGGTCAGCGGAAGTGCAGTATCCGGTGAGACTGGAGTTTCTTATACATCTGTAGTTGCCGTGAAACAGAAAGACGGAACTTTTGCTGATCATACCGATGATAAGATCATTATGGTGGATGAGCAGACGCATATCCAGCTTTTGAAACTGGACAAGGAGACAGGACAGGCTCTCGGCGGTGCAAAGTTTGTTGTAACAGATTCCAAAGGAAACAACGTAATGAAATTTGTTACAAAAGATGATGCTTATGACATCACCGGCAAACTGGTCGTTGGAGAAACCTACACCTTTACAGAGGTTTCCGCTCCATCCGGTTATCAGCTGGCAAAGCCGGTACAGTTGACGATTAAGGATACTGGAAAAGTGCAGACAGTGACGGTTAAGGATGCACTGATTCCGGAAGTGCCGGATACACCACAGACAGGTGGAAAACTGCCGATACTTCCGATTGCGGCAGGATTGCTTATGGCGGTTGGCGCAGCGGTGATGATCTGGAAGAGAAGAGCATTGGTAAAAATAGGAAGTAAAAAATAGTAAAAATATGTGGTGTCATAAGAATGGATTTGCTATAATTATATGTCAGAGGACAGTAGAGAATTGTCCTCTGGCAATTTAACATTGTTAGATGCTTGGTAGGATGTAGTAAGCGTTATAAATTGTAGTATTTGTCTGAATGGAAAATATTTAACATGTATTGAGATAATAAATAAAATTATTGGAGGTAATGATAAATAATGTATTTATTTGCAACAAGACCTTTGTGGAAAGAAATAAATGTTAGCAAGAAATTGGTGAAAGATTTATATCGCGAATATTTGGGTATGGAAAATCAGGATATCTTAACGCGAAAAGAGGCAATAAATTTTCTTTTTGGAATAACAAAAAAAATTCAAGAAGAAATGACTAGAGATATGAGAGATAGTAGCTCATTGAACAGTATTAAGGATTTATACAAAATATTGGATGAGGTATATCATTTTTATCGTCGACAAAAAGAAGCAAGGAGTAAAATGCGTGAAGCTGGAATTAACAGTGGTAGTGCATTTGATGTTTTTTCACAGAATCGAAATATGGCAAGAAATATAATTGATGCGGTTAATTTATGGATTGAAAATAGTTTGCTCTTTCAAGAAAATTTAGAAAGGTCATATGATGAGAATTCGTTTGGGCTGAACCAGCAATTATGTGTGAAAATGTATATTTATGGTGCAGCATCGCAAGCCCTTTCTTTGATCTCGTTGAGTCGTAAATTTGATTCAGAAGTTCTTTTCACAGGAGTTAAAATTCGACCAAATGAAGATTATGCAATTGAACCTATAAAATATCACCCAATCATTCATTTTAATACTGCCCTGACAGGCAATCAAAATATTCTTGTGGATGATAATGAACTGATTAATGCAGATGCCTCAACAGTTGGAAAGGGATTCTATACCACATATAAGATAAAATTTATATATTCATTGAGATTGCTTTCCACGATTGCAGAGGATATGCTTCAGGGTGGTAAATGCGCTATGGCAGTAATAGATAAAAAAGAATTCATAAATAAAATACGACAATATTCGCCGGAACCCATTGATGTAGATGATTTTTTTGAATTATTTGTGTTAAATAAAGAAAAGATAAAATCACAAATAAAAGGTAATGATGGAATAATATGGATAATGAATACCAATCAATATAGACATGAAATAAGACCAATTCTTTGTTTGGAAAACGATAGGATAGTTGTGTCTTGGTGTGCACTTAAGCAAGCACAAGAGTTATGGAGTTCTATATTATTGAATGGAGGCATGTGCTATTCTAATAAAAAAGATGATTTAACGAGAGCAGTTGAAAAAAGAAATGAAGAATTATCAAATAAATTGGTAGAGATATTATATAATGGCTCAGTTGTCAAGACAAAAATTTGATGTTTTTATAATGAACTGATA